>Ga0222712_10002310_pt1 | contig 21973 bp, 15 predicted proteins | sample C33_657DmetaG_FD_165043 | JGI IMG/M metagenome (GOLD analysis project Ga0222712, IMG submission 165043) | Estuarine water microbial communities from San Francisco Bay, California, United States - C33_657D | ecosystem: Environmental > Aquatic > Marine > Unclassified | place: USA: California... | reverse complement strand
GTTTTTTGAGTTGTACCCCAAGAGTTTGCGGAACCATTCAAACACATTATTCCACCATTAGCTCCGCCTATACCCCCAACATTTTGTAAGTACATACCGGATTTCACTAATACATTTCCATCTTCCGTATTTGATGCAAATAAATAAAAATGGTCAGAAGCATTAGATGTTTCCCATGCAGCAAGATTATTTGTTTGAATTAATATTAATGAGTTTGCTCTTTTTGGTGTAAATTTAACACTTACAATTTGTATTCCGCAAGACCATGCTGGGCTAGCACCAGAACAACCAGTTCCTAATGAAACGCTATTGCCCGATCCACCAGAGCTAAAAGTTGTACTTCCAGCCACTACTTGTATTGGTGTTCCTGCGGGTATAAATTCACCCAATTTTTTATTATTTTCTGGATTTCCAAAATCATTTGAATTAGCTGGTATTAAATTAAAACCAAATTCTTCAATACCGGCATCCTCATTATCTTCGGGTGATTGGTCTGACATAATTCTAATTCGAATATCACCATCCAAAGCACTACCTAATTCTCTATTAAAGTAGAACGTTCTAACCGGTGCTCGGCCAGATCCGTCATTTGTATATAACCAAAGACCATTTACTGTTGAGTGACTTGTTAAAAATGTGCTGTAGTTACTACCAACAAATGAAGGTTTATTAACCGCATATTCATTTGCATCATAGTTGTTACATAGAATACCCCAAATCCAAGTTTCATTAGCACCACTTGAATCAAACCCCGTGATTGCAATTCCATCCATAAATGTGTCATTAGAAATACTTGCTCCACTATTTGTCCATCCATCTGTACTACCTCCACCTCTAACTCTTATATAACCTTGTATTTTTGTATAACTTCTTCTATTTTTAAGATATATTGAGGCCGCACCATTTGCGCTTGGCGCAGGAAAATGTGCATAACTTCGACCCATTGCGGTTACAGAGTTATTGCTTCTAATCTGTGTTTTATTACCAATCAAACCTTCACCAGTGTTCCAACCATATAAAACTGATCTTTCAGATGAATAATCTTTTATTTTGAAATTTCTAACATACATATATGTGTTAGCATCGGTTGATTCATATATTGCAAAACCAACTTTACCATTTGTTCTAGTTCTAGCCGATGCCATAAATGAATGGATAACGGATCCATCAACTTCAACAACATAGAAATTATTTCTGGCTCTTATTTGTATTCTTCTTTGTGTACCATCAGCAAAATTTGGTACCGCGGAACTAACATAAGATTGTTCAGTATTTCCAGCAACATCTATTCTTATTTGATTTGTTGACGGGTCATTAACATTATGTCTTAAGACTATGTAATCATAGTTTGAAGTTGTGTTTGTACCATCAGAACAGATTGCTATTGCAATATGTCTATATGATGATGAAGGTGTTCCAATTGTTAAATCAAACGTTACATCAAAATTTAAACCGACTGTTTGTGGATGTAAAACAAAAGCACCATATGAACCGCCAGCAACTTCTTTTTTGATATAAAGTTCATTACCATCTTTAATTCTAACTGTATTATGACTATCTGTTATACTATACCAGTTATATGTTGAGTGTGTTGATGGTGTTGTTCTTACAACAACTGAACCATCATCCACATGTAATTTTGCTTGGGGGTCTGATGTACCAACTCCCATAAATCCAGTCGCTTTTAATGTTACTTTAGGTGCGCCTCCAGCATACATTACAACATAAGACGATGCGTTATTTGAATAAGGTACTTGGAATTCGTTAGTATTATGGTTATACCCAATGACACCACTCGTTACATTATTTCTAGCAAAATTTATTGAGCTGAATGTCCCTCCGGATACCACATCAATTTTTAATTGATTATCACTTCTTCCTAAAATGTGTAAAGTATTAGTGGGTGTTTGAGTTCCAAGACCTAGACTACCCGTCGCATCTAAAACAACTAAACTTCTACTAATATATGTGTAATCTGTATTTAACGTTCCAATACTAAATTTATCCGTGCCCGCACCTTGGGAACTGCCTCCAACAAATAAACCATAGTTTATTGTATTTCCGGTATTATCTATTAATATTCTTGTACCATTTACATCATCATTAGATGAAAATCTTGCGGTTTTATAACCTAAAGAACCATTAAGATTATTTGTTATAAAACTACCAGTTACATTAACACTACCTGAAAAATCATTTTGAGCACTAAAAAATCTTAATCCTTCTGCGTTGTCTCTAGCATAAATAGACGCTCTTGTTGTACCATTTTTCTTAAAGAAAATATACGGTTCGCCGGATGAGCTTCTATCAATAAAAATACCATTTGAATTAATATTAATGTCACCAGTTGTTGTTAAACTACCTGTAACGGTTAAATTACTTGTAAATCTACCTGAACCTGAAACGTCGAAATTGAATTGTGGTAATGGTTGATTAATACCAATTTTTCCATTTGCAGAACCTGAGAATGGAAAAGGGTCACTAACCATATTATTATCCGGCCAATGACTTCCCGAACCAAATATTAAACCGCCGATATTAATTGAATCTTTACTATTTGTTGGTAGTGTTAAAGAGTTACCAATTATAATATTATTTCTACCTAAATAATTTGCACTATTTCTATTATTGGCAACATTATATCCTATGTAATTTGAATATGCACTACCTGTTTGATACTTTCCACTTGATCCCCCAATAAAGTTAGAACCAGATGCATTTTCAGCATAATGTCCTGACAATACACCTATAAAATTAGAATAATCCGCCCTAGTTGCACCAATACCCGCATTGTATCCAATAAAGTTGGCAGAATCTGCGTTAGCACCATATCCAGAACTTAAACCCATATAGATACTACCATATGTAGTACTTTGATATCCCGCTTCTTGACCTAAGAAAATACTATATCTATTTTCTTCTGCCTGATATCCGGCTTGATATCCTATTGCGATAAGACTTTCAGCCCCATATCCTTGATATGCTGCTCTTGTTCCTATTGCTGTTAAATCCCAACTACCCGTTGCATTATATCCCGCATTTAATCCTACAATAAATGATTCAGTCATACTATTGTTTAAAGTATTGAATGAACGAACCGTACTTCCATTACCAACAAATGGATATGATGATGATATCGATTCCGAAGATGTTCCAAATAATGAACCGGTAATTGATGTCGCGGTTAAACTACCACTTATTAATAAACTACCGGTAAATGTGTGTGTATCAGTTAACTCATCTCCAAATTTTGTACTACCACTTCTGTAAAGTATAGATGATGAGATATATGTTGTTCTTAATTCTTGTGTTTCGATAAAACCAGTAACAATTAAACTACCTGTTATAGTTGTACTGTTACCAATTTGAATTGCGTTTCCGTCTGATGATAATATTTTATTACCGGCATATAATGTGGTTGTACCTTTAAGTGCTATTACACCTGTTGTTGGATCTAATATAACGTCTCCACCACCACTTGATTTCAATTCAATATTACCATCTGCAGATTGAAGTGTAATGTTATCACTACCAGCTTCTAATATCTTAAATGACTGACCTGTATCAGTTGTAATTTGTAATTCCTGAGCGGTACTACCTAAAACTTTTGTTCCATCAATGTATAATGATGCAGATGAAAGGTATAAATCTCTAAATTGGTGTGTAACACTACCTAAATCGTAGGCATTGTCAACTGCAGGTATAATTGAACCTGATATTGTTTGATTACCTTTGAATAAGTTGGAACCTGTTGTTGCATAACTACCAGACACACCTTCAATAGAATTTAATCTTGTTGTTGCACTTGAGGTAAAACTATTTAAACTACTTGTACTTGTTTGTAGTGTTCCGATAACTGTATCGGTTGTTCCACTATATGTATTAAACGAAGATGTTAATAGATAACTCGCAGCGTGTGACGCTGATATTGCATTCTGTGTTGTACCACTTAAGGTAAGATTACCCAAGGTTAAACCTGTCATTCCTGATAGGTCAAGTGTACCTCCTGAAAATGATATATTTGAACCACTTCCTGAGATAAATGATACTACATTACCTGAATTGTCTTTAAATTTAAATGCTCCGTTTGCCATTAGTTAACATTAATATATATCATATGATTTATTTATTTTTTTTAATGGTTCTATTATTATTTTACCATTATTGTCAGTCCAAGAAGTATTCATTATATGTTCATCTTTTCTTTCACCCATTACCATCCAAGATATTTCATCTGTAGAACTTGTATTTTGGGCTTCTATATATATAATATTACCAATAACTTTACCCTTTATTAAATCCCAACCAGTTTCATTTGTGGTAAAACATTGAACCTCTCTACATAACGCCTCAAATGTTCCTTCTGTCATATTAGATATGTTGTCTATATTAACCTGAGCGGTACCATTTACTAAAGTAACTTTACCTCTATAAATAAGATCAACTCTCGGCCCTTCTATAAATGAATGGACCAAATGGTGAGTATTTTTTTTAGATTCTAATGGGTGATCAATTTTAAACGTACCCGAACTTTTTGATAGTGCCCCTGCAATGTTAAAACTATCCGCCCCATTACAACTAACCGAAACTGATTGAGCAGCATTTGCGGAATTGTGAAAGATAACTTGACCTCCTATTCTTGCAAACCCATTTACTTGTAAATTTGCCGCTGAACCGTCCATTCCACTTATGTTACCATTAACCCATAGATACCCATCGTTTGTTATACGTAAACGTGTAGAAGTATCTAAGCTTGGTTTTCCATCACCTTGGTTAGTACCACCAGCAATGACAAAATGGTTACTATTTGCGGGAGTTCCTATTGCCCAATCAACACCACCACTTCCTCTGACAAAACTTATTTGTTGTGCATTTTTTAAAGGTGCAACACCTTCATTACCATATAATCTAATTTCTGTGGAAGCACCTGCTCCATCTGATGTATTTTGTACTAATAAAGTAGTTGTGGCGGTTTGGTCTTTAATTATGTTTAAGTTACCACTAAATGTTGTTGTTCCCTCACTACCATCCACAAAAACAATCGCACCACCTCTTTTACCATTACCAATACGAAAATCTCTAAAATGTGCAGTACTGTTTTGATATCCTTCGTAATTTATCCACAAATCTATAGCATCACCCACACTATTCCATCCTGCATTAATTCTATTTTGATAAATTGATGGTCCAGAATCTGTTGTATAAAATATTCCATTTGTGGTTATATCACTAGTAAAAGTGGCTGCTCCGGTGTTGGTCATTCTAAATCTTTTAGTGGCCGATCCACCAGGTGCTAAAAATATTTCACCTTCTGAAAATATACCTACACTATAATCCGTCCCACTTCCAGCAACTAAGTTAAATGGATATAATCCACCACGACTTGCAGATGCTTCACGAATTCTATAATATCTACCCTGATATCCATCAGATGAAACTACACTACTACTAAAAACAGCTTCACCGTTTCCTTTAAATTCAAATAAATTACCTGATTCAGCTTCACTACCATATTTACTTGTTATTATTAAACTTGCTATACCATTAACAGTTGTACCAGGTTTAGTATAAATATTAAATAATGATGGGGAATAATTACCACTAACACCTTCGGCATTTAATACTAAAACTTTTTGTGTGGATTGTGTTCTATAATCTTGAAAACCAAATGTTCCTGTGGTTGCAACAGTTAATGAGTTACTAAGCGTAGCGGCACCTGTATTAGATATTGTAAATCTCTCAGTTAGTCCTGCTGAACTAGTTGCTGTAAATATTCTATATGTATCTGCGAATATTCTTAAACTTTCGGGTCCACCTGCATCAGCTTGAGCCGATAATGTGATATTTGTATCATACTTTATTGCTAAATTTCTATCTGTACTTACTTTAAACAAAGCGGTTGTACCGGTTAATGCACCAGTAAATACATTTGATCCTGTAGTTGCAAGTCTTGCAATGTTTGTTGTTGACATAACATCAACTTGAACACTACCTGAAACTGTACCTGATGGTAATAATGAAACAACTTGTGCACTACCACTTACGGTTCCTGTTGGTAGGGATGATATCACTTGAGCACTTCCAGATACAATACCTGACGGTAATTGTGCACTACCACTAAACACCCCACTTCCATTTAAAACTTGTGAACTTCCAGATACCAAATTAGAACCTGGAACACTAATACTTCCACTAATTAAAATGGAACCTGTAAATGAATGTGTATCCGTTAATTCGTCACCAAACTTTGTTGATCCTGAACGATATAATATGGAAGAACTGATATATGTTGTTCTTAATTCTTGTGTATCAATAAATCCTGTAACAGTTAAATTACCATTAAAGGTATTACTACCAGTTGTTGCAATTCCCAATGTTGTTAATTGACCACTACCACTTATAATATCACTAGGTACACCACTTAATCCACTATATGTGATTTGTGATGAACCAGAAACTAATGATGTTGTTGTTGATACAATACTACCAGTTACCGCAATTCCATTTCCAAATTGAATTGAGTTACCGTCACTTGAAACTATTTTATTACCTGTATAAATTGTAACGGTACCTTTTAAACCAATAACACCTGTTGTTGGGTCTAAAACAATGTCTCCTTGACCTGATGATGTTAATGTAACATTACCATCTCCAGACTGAAGTGTGATAGTGTCAGCACCACTTTCTAATATTTTAAATGATTGACCAACATCCGTTGTAATCTGTAGTTCCTGTGATGTTGAACCTAAAACTTTTACTCCGTTAACATATAACGAACCAGAAGAAATATAAACGTGACGAAACTGATTTGTTGGTGACCCTAAATCATATGTGTTATTAACCGCAGGTATAATTGAACCTGACAATGTCTGATCACCCTTAAATAGATTGCTACCGGTTGTTGCATATGAACCAGTTAAACTATTTAAAGATCCCGTTGTTACAAAGACATTTAAATCTGTAATTGTAGTTCCATTTAAACTTAAACTACTAGTGACTTGAGGTCCGTCTATTCTCATTTCTTCTTTCTTTTATTTTCTAATTTAGTTACTCTTTCAGTCAACTCTTTAATACCTTCAAGTAGTAAAGCTGTCACTTTAGAATAATCCAATAACTTTATTTCTTCTTCTTTACCTCCTAACAAAATACTTCTGTTAGAAATTAATTCTGGTTGTACTTCATAAACCTCATCGGCAACCATACCAATTTGTCTTGTTCTATCTTCACTATATTCTTCTATCCAATCAAATGTATAACCATTTAATTTTTCAATTTTATCTAATGCGTTTTCAATTCTAACAAGATTTGTTTTTAATTTCTTATCAGATGTTGTATTGAAATTTGCGGCGTCAACATCCCCACTAACAATTAGTGAACCTGTTATTCCAATATTGTTTTGTGTGTTATAATATGAACCCGTTTGTACAAATAAGGATGTTGAACGAGCACCACCCATTGAAATGATTGCATTACCACTTGTTGGTGTTGCAAAATCAATTTGAATTCTGTTTAGAGAAACCGCCTTAACTTTTTGTGGAATTAATTGTTCGTCATTAACATCATAAACGTCGATATTAGGGAACTTGTATCCTAAATTGTGATCAATAATCCATGAACCTGTTGGAGCATTTTGTGTGTGTAGATATCTATCCGCAGTTCCGGTGCTTATACCACCAACAGACACTAATGCGTATCCTAATTCTGGTGTTGCAAATGTTACTTGTGTTGTATTTTGATCTACAGATGTAACATCTGCTGGTAACATTACTTTATTATTTGAACCATCATAAATTGTTACGTTTGGATAACTATAACCTAAATTATGGGTAATGCTCCATGTTGCACTTGAATTTGCTTGTGTGTGAAGGTATCTTGAACTTCCAACATTCGCATTTGATAAATCTAATGACCCTGATATTACAACACTACCTGTTACAGATAAATTACCATTTATATTTTGAGTACCAATAACTTTTAATGAACTTGATACTATTAAACTTCCTGTTACATTTTGAGATCCAATTACATTTAATGAATTAGATACTATTAAACTTCCTGTTATATTTTCAATACCAACGAATGAATTACTTCCCGTTGTTGCGTAACTTCCTGTTTTACTTTCTAATGAAGAAACTCTTCCATCATTGCTTGATGTGTATGTGTTGAATGAACTTGTTTGTAAAAATCCTAAATCAACTATTTGAGATGAACCACTTGTTATTCCCGAAGGTTTATTAGCAATGTTATCCCATGTTGTTTGTGTAATAGATCCACTTAATACATAACGAGCATCATATGAACCTGTTAGTTGTTCACTACCAGATACAATACCAGAAGGTTTGCTTGCAATGTTGTCCCATGTTGTTTGTGTTATACTTCCACTAAGAACGTAACGCGTGTCATATGATCCTGTTAGTTGTTCACTACCACTTACAATGTTGTTAGGTATTCCTGTTAATCCACTATAAATAATTTGTGATGACCCAGATATAACGCCATCAGCATCCAACTTACTTTTAATAGTTGTATTAATTGATGATGTAAACGAATTTAAAGATGCTATTGAACCGGTTATACCTTCGATAGAATTTAATCTACCGTTTTGCGTGTTATCAATTGATGCAATCGATGAACTTAATGTGTCTATTGAACTTGATAAATTCAATGTTGTTGTTGCAATACTTGAACTAAATGTTGAATAATCAGTTGTTCCTGTTATATTAATTTGACTAGATCCCGATACTAATGTTGGTCTATTAATCAAACCAAAGTAATCAAACGCACCTGTAATTGAATTGGCAACCAAATCACCGGCAATTGTTATTGTTGTACCAGTTTCAGAAATAATTGAATTATCTAAATGGTCTCCACCAACAGATTTGGCGATTCTACCATTAATTAATGTTGGTTCGTCACCTAAAGACCCTGTATTTCTAGGGCCAGAAAGTAACATACCACCAGAATAATTTGAACCACTAACATTTTGATAAACCCAGTGGTTATGAAGACTATCCCATAATAATGATGCAGTTGCAGATGAACTACCACTATCATAAACTTTTAATCCACCAAATCTTTCTGCTGGTTCGAATACATTTACACTAATCGTCGATGCACTTACCGCTAATTGTGACGATGTCACATAAATAAGAGATGATGAACCTAAAACCGTTAAGTTTTGTGTAACCGTTAGACTTCCTGTAACAACATAATCACCTTCTAATGATTTACCATTTTTCCAAACACTACCACTTCTAATTAATAAATCACCATGACTAATACTTGAATATATTACATCATGAGCCTCGTTTAATTCGATTCCATTATCAACACGAACATAAATTGAACCTTGGTTTTGTTGTACTCTTAATACCTCACCAAGACGAACACCGTGATTTGGTGCTGCTGGTGGGCTTGTTGTAAAAGTACCGTTTGCACCTAGATATAATAAATCACCAGCAGTCATACCGCTAGTATTAACACCAATTAATATACCTTCAGTAATTACCATACCAAAATCATCGTTTGGTATATTCTCTTTTGCAATACCTAAAGTATTTGCAGAATCACCTTCGGTTAATAAACCGGCTGGAGCTATTAATGGGTTATCACCTACCGAACCAACAATTCTAACAACGGTACCTTTATCTATTTGAATACCTGTAACGTTCTTACAATATACACTAGTTTCCAATGTTCTAAACGACATTGAAGATGATGGTACTAATTGTGAACCACTATATGCTTCAAGAACATCAAGTCTTGAATCTAATGAACCCGATACTGTTGTATATGATGAGGTAAAAGAATTAAAATCTGTTCTAATACTTCCACTTGCAGTTTCAAGTGAATCTAATCTTCCATTTTGTGTGTTGTTAATTGAAGCAACACTAGAACTTAAACTATCGATTGAACTAGATAATGAAGAACTTAAAGCTGTTATTGTACTTGTTAATCCGCTTGTTGTTGTTGCAATGCTAGAACTTAATGAACCTATTGAAGATGTTAACGAAGAACTTAAACTTGTTATTGTACTTGTTAACCCTGAAGTTGTTGTTGCAATTGATGAAGAAAGACCACCTATTGAAGATGATATTGACGATGTGTAACTATTAAATGTGGTTTCGTCTAACTTGCCCGTACCAATTGCTTGCCCATTAAGATTAATAGATCCTGTAATGTTTACAGAACCAGTGACATTAAGGGAACCACTTATATCTTCAACACCAATAAAGTTATTTGACCCTGTTGTTGCAAAACCAAAATTAGTTATTTGTGAACTACCACTAATTAAACCTTCTATTGTATTTACTGAACCACTTAATAAGTGACCACCTCTAGATACACTAACATGACCAGTAACGGGAACACTAAAATAAACTTTAATTTGATTTGTGTTTACGGATTCAATTCTATTTGGAAAAATAATATTTCTATTTGAATCCCAAACTGTTACATCAGGATAATCTGTTCCCAAATTATGATTAACGGTCCATAAATTTGAATTTATAAATTCTTGTGTTGTTCCATTACCACCACCAAGTGAAGCAATAACTCTACCTGTTTGTGGACTTGGGAAAATAATTTCAGCAAGATCTTCATCAATTGCTCTTATTTGACTTGGAATAACAACAAAACCGTTGCTATCAAAAACTTGAAATATTGGATATTGTTGTCCGGAGTTATGTGCAAAACTCCATGTTGAGGCTGCGCTTGTAACTTCTAAGGAACTATATGAACCTATTGCTGAACCACCAGCGCCGGCATTTAACGCAAATGCTGCGGTAACAGCATATGATGCGCTTAAAACGGTCATTGAACCAGTTTGTGATGTTAATACAACACTAGATGTAAAGTTATTTAAACCATTAATAGATCCCGTTATAACGTCAATTCTATTATTTAATGATGATGATAATGATGTTGCATTAATGTTTAATTCTTTAATGTAACCATTACCATTTGTATCGGTTATGGATGTTGTTATTCCAATACCACCTAAACCTATAACTTCAAATGCGTCAGAACCTGTTGCGCTTAATAGTGGTGATCCAGAAACAAATATATCTTTAAAGTGAGAACCAATTGAAATAAACGCAGTACCTGGAGTGTTTTCATTAACATTAAGACCGGTACTATCGTCAAATTGTAATTTTGTAAATGTTTTGTTGTATGTTGTACCACTAATATCAGAACCGCTAATATGAAATGGGACATTAATTAACCCGCTAGCACTACCACTAAAAACACTAGCACTAATATTACCTAATAAATTGATTGAACCGGTATTGGATGCGTTTGTTGATACCAATTCCTCAACTGATGGTCCGAGAGAACCTGATTTAGCCATATAAACCTTACCATCGGCAGTGTTTAACGCTAATTCGCCTAATTGTAAATTTGAGTTAGTGGGTTTTTGACCGGATACACTACTCCTACGCAGTTTTACTATTTGTGCCATATATATGGTTCTCTCCTATGTTTTGTGGTATATACCACGGTTAATTAGACCTATGTAGGTCTTAACTATAAATACATAAAAATTAGGATTAAATAAATAAAAAAGGGAGGTTTTTAGTCCTCCCTTAATTTTTATTTAAAATAAACGTTTAGTACGTTCCACCATCGATAACAGTTGAGAATACTAAACCACCGTTTGAGTTTTTGTATCCTAGAATACCGTCAAGCACATCTTCAGTTTCTGTTGTACTAACAAACCCAACAACATTACTTGAATTTCTAAACATAATTGCTGATGTATTGCTATTAGTGTCAGTTCCACCTGAATATGATAATGTAAAATTACCACTTACCAATGTGTCACCTGTACCAGAATCAACCGTAAATTTATTTGTGTTAAATGATAAACTTGTTCCACTATATCTCAATAAACTATCGCCAATTGTGTTTGTGCCTGTTGCAATTGGAAAATATGTGTCGGTTAAGCTAACTTCAGAACCGTAAGTTCCTGCGGTTGTACCAATCAATTTACTTGACTGACCACTACTTGACATGAACATCCAATAATCATTAGCTGAATCCCAAAGTAAAGACGCGGATGTGTTTGATGATCCAGAATCGATTACTTCAAAACCAGCATATCTTTCAAATGGTGAATATGCATTTAATCTTATAATGTTATCATCCAATTCAATTGTTTGTGATTGAATAACCACATTTGTTGCTGAGCCCAAAACCTCTAAGTTACCAGAAACATATAAGTTAGATTGTAATTGTGTGTTTCCAGTTACGGTTAGGACACCATTTACAGTTTGGTTACCATTTATTGTTACACCGTTATTAACTGTTAATGAGCCGGATGTTCTAATATCTCCATCATTTGTATCAACTTCAAATTGGCCATTTCCAATTTTTAAAACAGTACCATTATAGGTAAATCCTGAGCTATCAATCAATGATCCGCCAGCGCCAACTGTAACAATTCTGTCTTGTGTTAAATCTTCAACAGTAGCAGAAGCCAATGTCGCCTCACTATCAACATTAATTGTTGATTTAAATTGTGCAGACCCCGTAACATCTAATGTTGAATTCATTCCAACAGCACCCTTTAATTCAGATGTTGAATTTACTTGTAGTGTTGATTTTAAAATTGCTGAACCGGTAACATCTAGTGTTGAATTTAATCCAACAGCACCTTTTAATTCAGATGTTGAATTAACTGTCAATGTATCTTGTAATGTGGTTGCACCAACAACAGATGTTGTTCCACTTACAGATAAATTATCTTTTAATATCGCTGAACCTGTTACGGTTAATGTTCCGGCTGTTTTAACGTTACCAGAACTTTGTTGAACTGTGAAGTTCCCAACACCCACATTTAACTGAGTACCATTAAAAGTAAAGTTTGCGTCGTCTTCTAAAAGACCATTTGTTCCCGCAATAACAACACGATTATCAGTTAGGGTATCATAATATGCTGAACCAGAAACAATAAGTGTATCACCACCGTTACCTAAGAATGTGTTACCACTAACAGTTAAATCCTCTAAGATACCTAAGTCTGAGAAATTTACTTGATTTGCTTGTAATGTATCAACATAGGCCGTACCACTAACGTGTAAATTTCTCCAATTTTTATCTGAAGATCCTAAGTCAAATGCGTTATGTATATCCGGAACAATTGATGAACTAATGTCCGCGCCAAACGATACAAAATCTGTATTTGCGTCGCCTACTGTGATATTACCACCTATTCTAACATTACCGGTTAAATCTATTGATCCTGTTTGGATAATGTTTCCACTAATTAAAAGATCACCATTTAAATTAGTTGTGCCCGTAACTGTTAGTGTTCCACCCGTTACGTTTGTTACAAAAGCATTACTACCAGTAAGTGATGTAATATTTGCGTTAGTACTAGTAAATGTACTTCCAGTTAAGTTTGTTATGTTACCATTGCTACCCGTTAAACTAGTTATATTTGAATTTGTACTAGTAAATGTACCTCCAGTTAGATTCGTGTAATTAGCATTACTACCAGTTAAAGAGGTAATTGTAACATTTGATATTGTGTTACCTTCTATGTTACCAGTAAAATCCATTATTGAATTACCAGCTTGACTAAGAATATATAGTGATTTGTTACCAGACGCATAGAATGGTGTTCCATCCATTACTGAACCATATGAACCAACAGCAATTGTTGGTGCTGAAGCTCCTTGGTATATCTTAGAAATTGGTCTATATGCACCAGCCACACCTTCTGTTTCACCAACAAAAAGGAACGGTCCATTTAGATTTCCAATAGATCCAGTTGCAACAACAAGTTCACTAACTCTGGCTGTAACATCCTTTAATTGGGTTATACTACCTCTTCTCTGTTTAATTATTTGTGCCATCTTTCGTGTTTAATTGTTTTATTTATATAAATACTTTATTTTTAATTAGAAAAATCCGTCCCCACAGTCAAGTACACTATTTTGTGCCCTATCTGATAGGCTTCCAAGATTTTCAATGTTTAGTTTTGCTCTGATTAGTTGTGCACCAATTTGATTGGCTACGATGCTCATGGCTCCAGACACAATAAGAGAGTCAATATTGACATTATCTGGTTGCCTAAGGGTGGTTGTTCCATCAACAATTAAATCACCTTTAATCCTCAACGAACCAGTAACTTGTAAGTTGTTTGTTGTTGCATAAAAAGATCCGGTTTCTCTAAATAACCCAATATCATCAACTAAATTTGTGATAGAACTTGAGAAATTGGTTAGATCTTGTTGTAAAATAATGGTGTCTTCTGACCCTAATGGGCCCCCAATCCACCTGTCACTCGAACTATCCCATAAGAGTGAACCTGAAATTGTGTTTGGGCTGGTAATATCTCTGATCAATAAACCACCATATGCGGCTTCACTACCGTTTAATTCAATTACGTTGTCACCAATAGCTACTGTTGTTGAGTTAACAGCTGTTGTTGTTCCCTTTACTAATAAGTTACCTTTAACTGTTAAATTAGAACCAGTGGTCTCTATTGCGGCTTTTAGCGATGCGCTATATAGGTTTAACTGGGCCGTACCAGAATTTTCAATGTATTGTTGAAGGGTTTGTCCTGAAATAAATAAGTTATCAGCATATACTGCATGCAAAGACCCAGAAATCGCACCTAAATCTATTACCGATCCGGATGGGACTGTAGCTGTGTCAATCTGTAACCAATTAATTTGTTGTAATGCCATGTAAAAGTAAAGTCTTTTACATAAATACTTTTATTATAGTTCTTCGCATAAAAAAAGGGATTTTTTTTAAATCCCTTCTGTTTTTTTTTAAATATATTTTCGAATCTTCTCTATTGCTTCCTCTTTTGTGTTAAAATCCCTGCCGGCAACAAAGACTGGACCAGAGTCTGTCTCTGAATTTTGCAGATACACCGTTGGTAAAGCGTCTTGTTTGGTAATCTCTAAAATAGCATCATAAATCTTTCTAAATTTATTAACTTCAAATTCAGTATAAGGTATAGATTGTTTTTTTAGTTCTTCTTTTAATGTTTTACAATGAGAACAACCATCTAATGTGAAAATATTGACAGTATAAGCCATTTTATAAATCGTTTAAAATATCTTTATAGAAAGAATCTGAATTAGCACCAGTTGATCTGTTTATTAATTCTTCACCCTTGTAAAAAATAATAGTTGGGACCGATCTAATACCAGCTTCAACCGAATGTGGCATATTTTCGTCCACATCTATTGAAACAAATTTTACATTTGGGTAGTCACTTTGTAATGCTGATAATCTTGGCATAAGTGTTTTGCATGGCCCACACCATTTGGCGAAGTAGTCCACCAAAATTGCATCACCGTTTAATTGTAATTCTTTTAATTGTTCTGATGTTATATTTTCCATAATTTAAAATCCTATTTTTGTACCTTTATTTTTAGTTGATTTGTGAACTTCAACTTCTATATTATATATATCAGAAAGTACCATTCCTTCCTCCGAAACGTGATCTTTTTTTAAATGTTTTAATAAATTGTTGGTTTCATCTATTGATAATTTTTCAAACTTATGTTCAGCAATTAATCTACCCTTTCTAAGTAAAGCTTGATCGATTTTCTCCTTTTTCATGTTAAAAGTGGCAATAACTTGGATATTTAAACAATCCCCAAGAATTCCATCAGTTAGGTTTAATATGTTTGAAACGCCAGCTGGTGATCCATTACCTTCTCTATCTGAGATAACCCTTTCAGCGTCTTCGATAATCAAAATACTATTTCTGTGATCCATTAAAAATGGAATAAAACTTGGTTCAGATAGCATTTCCGCCATTGATGGTGGAATAAATAAAATAACCTTATCCTTAATTAATTTGGTTAAGTATTTTATATATGAAGTCTTACCGGTTCCGGGATCTCCATGAAGTAAAATAATTCCCTTATCATTTGGCTTATTTAACCTTTGAACAATTACATCATGTACCTTAGTAAATTCTTCACCATAGTTTAATCTTAGATCAATGTCTGGAATATGTAAATCATATTCTTCAGTATCCATATGACCCATTTCACTTTTAACTAAATTAATATTTGCTTTTCTTTTTTGTCTCTCAAAGTTTTTAATTTCAGTTAAATTGATTTGAGAACCTAATTCACCTAACAATAAATTGTACATGAATTCAATACTAACCAAATCGTTTTTGGCGTCTACCCTGGTTGATACATCAATGAATAGTTTTTTGTCATCATGAATTAACAATGTTTCCCATGAATCCTCATTTCTTCTAGAAGAAGATACTCTAACAGCTTCAATAAATCCATTTTCTTTTAGATAATCAATAATTTTAGGATCATACATTGTCTTATTAGCAAACTTTGATGGAACGGCATCAAAATGTGTCAAAAACAATTGCTCACACGGTATATCATTACCATATGATGTTTCGTATACAACAAAGTTGTGTGGGAGTTTCATTATCATGAATCTAATATAAAGAAAATTTTTTAATTTTCAAAACCTAATTCATACAAATCCCAGGATAATCATCTAAATATAAAAATAATTTATCATCACTATAGAACACTCTCTGTTTACTAATTGTAGTAACAATCACAGCAACCCTTAATAGTTCAAATTGTTCTTTACTTAATTCGGGTTGACCATTTTTTTCAAAATTTTCAACGGATAGCAACGCTAATTGTTTATAAAATTCTTCAACATCAGAGTTGCCAATAAAATATTCTTTAGCTTCCTCATTCGTTTTTAAATAATTTTTAACTTTTTGTAAGTAAACAAGAATTTCTGTGTCCATTAATAAACTTTTGATATTTGTTCTAAATTAACCTCAACCATAGTATCTCTACCAAATACTTTCACATTTAGTTGAATTTTATTTCCGTGTATTGCGCTAATAATCCCATTAAACGATGAGAATGGACCTTCAGTAATCACAACGTTCTCACCATTAATGAATTTAATACTCTTATTTTCTTTGTGTTTTTCTAAACTCTCGTCTTTCAGGATCTTTTCGATGTCATTCTCACTCATTCTTCTGGGTGTTCTATCGCCTAACATACCCATAACAGATGGATTCGCTGCAACGGTCTTTAATTGATCGTCAGTAAGCGGGATTTCGGACTCAAAATACAGATATCCATTGTATATTACCCTTTCTCTTACTGTTTTCTTCTTTCTAACAACAACAAACTCTTTTTCAAGAGGGCAGACAAATCTATTAATATAAGCGATATTACCCAAAGAAATTTGAGTGTTAAACTGCTCAGTTAATTGTCTTTCCTTACCAGGCATAACCTTTATTACATACCATTTAGCCATAAAATTAAATTTAACTCGTTGATTATGATAAATATTTTACACTTTACCGTTTTTATTAACCCTAATATAAGTATTTTTTTTTAGATTTTAAAATGTTTGGTTTTTTAATATAAATTACTTATATTTTATCATGGGTTGTAAAGAATGTAAAAAAAATAAAACAATAAAGGATCAAATCATGTCCGGGTCAACTAGTTTTGAGAAGGTGGCCATTGTTGTTTTGGTCATCTTAATTGTATTGGCTGGATATGGGGCATATTCTCTTATTCAGAACATATTATGAATAATAAAAAACCTAAATATATGATAGTGGTCATGATTAAGGACCCTAAGACTAAGAATTTCAAAAGAAAAAAAGTCTTATACTCATCTAGTAAGATGACCACTATTCATGAATATTGGAGAGCTTGTAAGGCTAAGAAAAAGCCAGAATACTGTGCTGAAAATAGGGGTAGAGCCAGAACTAAATTAGAGTTTGAACTTGTATTGATCTATCCTAAAAATAGGTGGGCTAAAGATGATAAGGTTTATCGTCAAGATGAATTAGGTAGAAACCAAGAAACATATCTAGATGAGAAATTTGTTAATTATCGAATTAAAGACTTAATACCTTGGTGGGAAGAAGAAAAGATATATGATGGTCAACAAGGTAAACATATTTTCTTTAATGAAATGCTTGATATCATCTGGAACATAAAAGAACCTGGAACAATTTTTATTTTAAATAACAAAATATTTGTTCAGGTTGATAATACGTTTTGGGTATTTCAGAATAAAAACATTAATGACGCATTAAGGTTGTTTATTTTGTTGAGGACGGAAATACTTTCGAGAGGAAAAACAAACTTTATATTCACAAGGCCAGTTACAAAGGCTAACAAGAAATATTTGTATGATATCTTAGTGAACAATGGAGGCTTCAAGAGAAGCGAACTCCTTAGGCATTATTCATATTAAAAATAATATTCACTTCCCCTATTTTTACATTAAAAGTATCTTTGGGAAATCCCGATGTAAATCTAACTTTTGATTGTATGATTTTATATATCCTATCAAATTCAGGTTTTGATAGTTCAATAATGATAGTTTGACTTGTGGATATTAGATTAGTCTTTTCTAATAAATCTGATATAATAGCCAGCTGATTAAATAGATCACCCCTTTTTTCCATATCCAAAAATAATTAATATCTTATCCCAAATAGATATTTTCTTTTTTGGTTTTATTGTGAACATTTCACTTTTGTTGAGTGTTTTAATCTCGTTTACTAACTTTTTTTTGTGGTTCTGGATCTCCTTCTGGTCCTTCTCCATCTCTTTCGATAACCAATCCAATCCCTGTTGAATCTTCTTGCCCATGTTCTTCTAAAAAGTTTATGTCTTTTAATTTATCTAATGATTCGTTTTGAAAAAGTAGTTCTAATTCTCTAACTTTTTCTTTAAATAACTTGTCCTTTTGTTCTAATTCGATATTATATTTTATAATTTCAGTTGCACATGATCTTGCTGTGTCATATCCTTCCTGAGTTGCAAATGATACTAAAGATACTAGTTGAAACTTGTCATTTTTATCTTGAACTTTTAATGACATTGATTTATACTGTCCAACAACCTGTTGGACATGTTCGAGTCTCCATGTTGTTGGGATTTTTAAATCTAAACTAACATTTCTTTCTATTTCTCTTAATGAGAAAAAGTATGGTCTTAGGTTTGAAATTAGTTCGTACACTATAATGTAATTAAAAATGTGATAATATAGGAAACTGCAATATAAATAAAAATTTCAGTAACCTTATTAATTGTTATTGGTTTTGGGTTTTCATCTCGCAGGGCAAGTAAAAACTCTGAAACATATCTTAGTAAAAAAATAATACTAAGTACGAAAAAAAATATGCTAGCTATTTTCATCATGTCTTTTTATTTCTTCTAAGATTTCTTTTCTATAAATTCCGATCAAAGTTTTTAACTCCTGGGAATGTTTCCTGGCTCGAATAGATGCACTTCTATTACCCTTAGTAAAAACTTTTTGAGTATCGACAGACATTTTTTCAACCAAATCTTTTATTTTCTTTAAAGTTTCCATTAAAAATGTGTTTTATTTAATACAATATAAATAAAAATATTGGTTTTTTAAAGTGAAAAACAAGGTTTTTTTCTACTTTTTGATGTTTGATTCTAAAATCTTATAGATTTCTGTTAACATATCAAGTTCGGATCTGGTTTTTTTGTAATCGAATTGGAATAATCTCCTGAAATACTCTTTGATTCTGTTCTGGGTATTATCATTCATGTAATATGCTTCATTAAAAAAATTCCACATATACACATAATGTTGACCAGATTCTTTAAAATAGATTGATTCTTTATCAAATGTGTGGATATTTTTTTTCCAGCACCATTCAAAGTGTTGTTTTTGTTGGAGTTCTGTGATGATAACATCTGGCCCCAGATATGTTTCATCTATAATTTCATATAATGAAATTACAAAATCGTGAAATAATTCAGTATTTTCACGAATAATATTATACGCTTTATACCAAATTTCGGCTTGATTGCGAAAATTTTCGGATGCAATAAACTCTAAATAACCTTCATCTTTTCTCATATCCATGACATACCTTTAATATAAGGATAAAAGAATCGAAAAAAAAGCGTTATTGAGTTTTTTTATTGTATGAAAACATCTCCTTCATTCTCTTAACTTCCTCTGAAATTACAACAGATTCGTTAACATTTTTGATTGGGGCTGGGTCTTTAACATACATAGGAGCCTCTTCTTTAGCTTCTTTTTTTCTTTTAACCTTCTTGATCATCTTATCACCTAAATCACTAGGAATAACGTTTCCGGCGTCTTTTTGGCCATTACCCATCTTAGCGTCACCTTTAAGAGACATTTCTAATCTTTCTTTAAACTTATCTGATGGTTCAACATCATAATCTAGATCTTCTAAACCACCACCTCTATTGTCCGCGATTTCATCAGCCTCGTCGTCAGTAGTTTGTCTAGCTTCAACCTCACCTTTGTTATGTCCAGGAAACTCTGGATTATCATTACCGTCAAATGTCAAATAATCTTTAATTCTTTTTTCAACATCAGAAAGGGCTTCATTATTTTGTGATCCGCTTTCTTTGTGCGCTTTTTGGAAAGCTGTTAAACCTGGAACCGCTTCGTTAACCATTCCTGAAATTAACTTAACAAGTTCTGCTTCAGTTAATCTAACTGATTTTTTAGATTCATACATACCGCTACCACACTCACATAATTCTTTACCACACTTTTCACACATACCACCTTGGCCCTCATCTATATCATCGTCAGGATTATAGTCTGAAGACGTAACACTATAAGGCTCATTTTCGCTGTTTGAAGCTTCAACATAAAAGAAAGAATTAGGGAACATATCAGATAAGCTATTAACTCTACTTTTAGCCTCTTCTTCTGTGTCATAAACACCTTGATACCCTATTTCACCATAACCACTATCTTGCAATACGTGGTAATATGTTTTTTTATGATCATCTTCATCATCTTCACCCATTTCTGAACTACATCCTTCACATGCTTCTTCTTCCTCTTCTACATCGAATTTTTTACCATCAACTTCAAATGAATCGGCGCCAGACTCTTTAGCTTTTGCTAACGCACCACTAAAGGCATTACCTTCTTTTTGATCCATCTCTTTCACTTTAATTTTAGACATCAACTCTGACATATCATAGTCTTCTAAAATTTCAAACACATTTTGTGCTGGAATCTTTTCACCATGCATTTCACATAGTTCTTCAAAATCACTTTTTGCATTTGGAACGGTTTTACCAGCTCTTTCAGCTAGTGCCATTACTTGTTCCATTGTAAAGTGACCCTTATGTTGTTTTGATGTTTCTTCAATATTTTCCATGTTTTCTAATTTTTCTGACATTGAGTCTAGTTCTTCAAAAGATAATTTTTTACCTTTTTCAATTATTAATTCTTGATCTGGATGTTCCTTCTTGTAAACCTCTAAAGCTTTTTCAGCCTCTTCTTCGGTTTCAAATTGCTCCACAGGTTCACCTTCATTATTTTTTATAAAATAAACCTCATTAGAAGTTGTACTCTCTAAAATAGCTTTCTTAACCTCTTTTTTAATGGTTTCTTCAATTATATTTTTTAAATTTATGTTTTCCATATTAGATAAATATCTCTTTAATCTGATTTAATACTAAATTACTTACTTCTTTAATTGATATTCCATATTTTTTTGAAGTTTCCTCAATAGCGGTTTTAATATCTTCTGTTTCTAACAATTCAATTGCACTCATATCACCTTGTGTACAATATGGATACTTCTTACACTTATCTTTTATCTTAACAAATTTACCGCCAGGTCCACCCCATTTAGGGAACTTCTTATCCTTAACCGCCCTACCTTTATATATACTGTCTGGGCCATCAATACTCAAAGGATTCTTACGTCCTTTAGGCCCACCAAATAACGGAACATCATAAGAACCAGAAGCGGTTGCGTCAGTTATTTCATCCAACTCTTCCTCTTCTTTCATGTTATGTATTTTATTGACAACTGTTTTTTTACCACCAAAAGCTTGTGCACTAAAAGCACCAGCAGAATCGGCGCCGGTCATTTCTTTAGCCTCTATTTTTTTCAAATTGGTGTAATAGGTTGGATCTTCCCATAGATGTTCCATGG
>Ga0222712_10002308_pt1 | contig 21980 bp, 9 predicted proteins | sample C33_657DmetaG_FD_165043 | JGI IMG/M metagenome (GOLD analysis project Ga0222712, IMG submission 165043) | Estuarine water microbial communities from San Francisco Bay, California, United States - C33_657D | ecosystem: Environmental > Aquatic > Marine > Unclassified | place: USA: California... | reverse complement strand
TGCAGTCATAAAACCAGAAACATCAATATCTAATTCCATTAAATCAGTAGTTGTTACAGCAGTTGATGGAACTGTCCATGCATTTGGCATTTGACCATAAAAGGTAGCACCAGAATGATAATATCTAATTGCTTCGTCAGTATACGTATTTAAGACTGATTTTTGACCATATGTTGGTATAAAACCAATCATACCTTCTGCAAGATTATTGGTTCTATATTCTAAATGAATAGGCAGTGTAAATGATTGAGTGCTATAACTATTATTCCAATTGCCATTATTACTAGTCATTGAAATAGTGAAAGTATTATTTTGATTATTTGGTGTAAAAGTTGGCACAATTCCTGCTCCAGATAAAGCAGTCATCGTTAAACCTGTCAATAAAGGACAAGAACGAGACTCTGTGAAATCAGGAACTCCATCATTGTCGTCATCTACATCAATCAAATCAGGTACTCCATCGCCATCAGTATCTGTACATCCATTTAAGTTAGAGGAAATGACATTTTTATAATTTAAAGTATAAGTAATTTTACCAGTTTCCACACCCGATGTAATCGTCTCTTTAGTATTGACTAAACCATTAGAACCCACTGTACCAGTCAAAGGAACAGTTGTTCCAACTGGAGCAGAACCAGCTTCTACAGCATCATTACAACCATCGCCATCACTATCAGTATCTAAATAATTCGGCTTACCATCATTATCAGTATCTAATTGTGAACAAGCAACCCCATCAACCGCACCAGCCATTAATTTAACATTAGCGTATGATCTGTAATTATAAGATGTTAAAGTGAAAAAATAATCAGTAGTCGACCCATTAAAAGTTCTAATAACTGCACCATTTTGCTTTTCAGTAACTACTCCATTAATATTTATATCAATTTCAAATAGATCTCCGACATTTTGGGTGGTAGCGCTTGGAGTCCATTGAGTAGGCATCTGGCTATAATAAGTTCCATTAGAATGATAAATCTTATAAGCTTCATCTGTATAATTCCCAGTAGTTAAAATTTTATTGTAATTGACAGGGATAAATCCTATAAATGAAGAGCCATTGATATCTGCTAAATTGTATTCTAAATGTATTGGTAAACTAAGCTTTTGATTAGAATAGTTATTAATCCAAGTACTCGCATTATTGGTAGTGATACTATTTGAACTTATCACAGCTTTTCCTGAAGTATTAAAAGTAAAACCAGTTAAAGAAGGACAAGAAACTTGCTCATCATAATCTGTAATACCATCATTATCATCATCAATATCAATTAAATCAGGGACACCATCTCCATCATTGTCCTTACATAAACTAACAGTACTATTAATTGAATATGCATAAGTTGATGTATAACTAACAGAACCTGTTTCAATCCCTAATTCTATACTGTTTGCAAATCCATTTGCTCCAAATGGTGATGAAGTAGTTGTAGTAGCACCAGGCACTCCAGCTTCTTTAGCATCCGAACATCCATCCCCATCACTATCTAAATCTAATCTATTAGGCGTTCCATCACCATCCGTATCTAATTCTGTACAAGTTGTCAAAACACCAGTTGAAGTATTTACAGAAGCACTTATTAATTTAATATCTGTAAACACCCTAATAGCGCCAGCACTAGAATTGGTTGGTGTTGTAATGACTAAATTATAATCTGATTCAACACCTTGGAATTGTTTATATATGCGACCTCCTCTCTTAATAATTATATAACCATTAATATCAACATCCATTTCCCATAATTCTCCCAAAATGGCATCAGTTTGAGTTACAGAATTACTAACTGCCGTAGGATTCCAAGCAGCCGGATTAGTACCAGTATTTGGCAAATAGCCCCTAATAGTAGTGCCTGCTATATAAATTTTGTATCCATCATCAGCATAAGTGCTCTGTATTCTACTACCTAATTTAGGAATTAATCCAATTAATCCAGTTGGATCAGCTTGTGAAGACTTAAATTCCAAATGAATGGGTAAAGTAAAACTTTCATTTGAATAAGCATTCTGCCAAGTACCATTAGAGGTAGAAGAAGCAGATAAACTATTTGATGACTTATTTACAACAGCAGTCCCATTAAAAGTTAGATTACTAATTTCAGGACAACCTTTTGATTCTGTAAAATCAGGAATCCCGTCATTATCATCGTCTATATCAAAAATATCTCCAACACCGTCTCCATCAGAATCTAAACAAGCTCTAGTATTTGAGTTTAATGCATAAGTATATGCAGGAATATAAAAAGTAATTCCTTTGTCATCAATTAATTCAGCTTCATTTGATAAACCATTTGAACCATAAGGTCCAACTATAACTGCTTTATTTGTGCTTATAGTAGTTGTTGATCCAATTGTGCCATTTACAACATTCCCACTAGTTAAATCTGCAGTAATATTTGATTCAACTGCATCTGTACATCCATCTCCATCACTGTCTAAATCTAATCTATTAGGCACACCATCGCTATCCGTATCCAATTCCGTACAATTAGTTGTGGTGCCACTATATGTAATACTTTTAGCATTTATTATTAAATCTGTAAAAGTTCTTGGAGTATTATTTATATCATTATATGATGAAATGGCTAAAATATAATTAGAAATTACTCCCTGGAATGTTTTATACAATATACCATTTCTTGCAACCGTTACAATACCAAATTTATCAATATCCATTTGCCACAATTCACCTGGCAACAATGTTGTATTTGAAGGATATCCATAGCTTGGCTGGGTTCCTGTATTAGGCATATAACCAAGAACACTACTTGTGTTAAAATATATTTTATACGCATCATCGTTATAATTAGCTAAGGTTTTTGTTCCATTAACTGGCTGTAATCCAATCATTTCATAGCTAATTAATCCATTATCCCTAAATTCCAGATGAATAGGCAATGCTAAAGATTGATTTGAATAAGCGGTTTGCCATGCTCCATTGCTTGTAGATGCCGCTGAGATTGAATTACCATTGAATCTTACAGAATTTGTGCTTCCTGTAAATGTTAAGCCAGTTGAAGAAATTACTGGGCAAGAACCTTGTTCTATATAATCTTTTATTCCATCATTATCATCATCAATATCAACTGCATCAGACACTCCGTCTCCATCAGAGTCTATACAAAAATTGATATTCTTATCTAAAGCATATCTATTATAATTATTTGTATAAGAAATAGTACCGGCATCTACAGAAGTTTCTACTCCATTAGCCAACCCATTAATACCATAAGGTCCAACTGCAATAGCATTTGCAACTCCAGTGGTAGAATAAGCGCCTGAGCTTGCATTATTAGTAGTATTAATTATTGTTCCATTTGTTAAAGTCCCATTCACTCCAGCTTCTTTTGCATCAGGGCAGCCATCTCCGTCAGAATCTAAATCTAAATTATTTGAAACGCCATCTCCATCAGAATCACAATTTGTTGGATCCTCATTTAATGTGCCATAATCACCAGTTATAAATGTTTGTCCAATTACCTGTTGACCTACTTGAAATGTATTAGTTGAATTAGCATTTAAATTAATTGTATTAAAACTTCCCGATCTTAAACGCATTTCTTCCAATGCCCCATCCGAAGTTCTACTGCCATATAATTTAATAGTTCCAGTTTTTGAAACTACCATTCTTATAATTGGATTAACTTGACTTCCTGTTATTGTCCAGACACCTGGGAACATGGTACCATCTAAAAATTCAACTTGAGAATTTGATGTTCCGGCAGAAAAATATTCAGTTTCGTTTGGGGTTGTTAAATAAGTTCCGTTGATTCTAATATTGAATGAATTATCTAAAGTCCAAACATTAAATACCATACCATTTGGGGCAGCCGGAAAGGTTTGAATAGCAGAAGCACCATTATTAACTGTAAATGATATAGGTGTGTAATTTAAATATTTACTACTCATGGAAGGGCATTCATCAGTATCAATAACCCCATCATTATCATCATCAATATCCAACGCATCAGGAACTCCATCACTATCACTATCGGTACACAATTCTTTTGTTTTATCTAATCCATATGTAGTATAAGTAATTGAATAATTTCCAACGCCATTTTCTAAAGAAGTTTCTAAAGAATTTGCAAACCCATTGGTGCCATATGGCCCTGATGCAATTGAATTGGCAAAATTAGCAGTGGTTGAGGTGGCTGTTCCAGCACCAGCATTGTTATCCACCAAGTTTACTACAGTTCCAGTTGTCAAAGTTCCAGTCACTCTAGCTTCTTTAGCATCTGAACAACCATCTCCGTCTGAATCAAGATCTATACTATTGGGAATTCCATCCCCATCTAAATCACAAGAGTAAGCTGTAGTCGCGACATAAATATTATCAATACTAAAATCATCGTTTGATGCTGTGTAACTTAATGAAATTGTATTTGTATTAGTGAATATACTAGTTGGTACAGTAATTACTACATTCGTTGAAGGAACATTTGTTGCAGTAATATCAATTGAAGATTTGTTTACATATCCTCCATTTAAACCCACAACTGATGCAGTAGCTAGACCATTTGGATTGGTAATTCTAGCATATACAACATTATTAATTATGATATCTAATTTTGCAGTATCTGTATTAATGATTGTATAACCTGCACCATTAGTATTTACATCTAATGAGATTGTTGTAGTAGTAGATAATGGATCAAAACCTGGTTTACTAAATGATTGTGAAATTTTTTGGTCGGTTTGATTGATATTTTGAGCCCATAAAAAACCACCTGCCTGATACCCCCAAATTGTACTTCCCGTCCAACCAGTTGCATCAGTATCAAAACCAGGATTTGTCAAAATATTTTTAAACTGACACTCCTCAGTATCCAAAACCCCATCATTATCATCATCCAAGTCAATGATATCTGCAATACCGTCTGTATCTGAATCAGATTGATTACAAACCTGTTTATTAGATACTGTTGCATAAGTGGTATAATAAGATTTATAATTAATGATGCCATTATCAGCATTTGTCTCTAGCAAATTCGCTAAACCATTAGCGCCAAAAACCGCGCCAGTAATTTGTGCATTATTCAAAGTTGTATTAGATGCAACACCGGCAGCAGAACTTGAGCTAAATGTTAATCCGCTATTTAAACTATAACTTCCACCTTCTTTGGCATCTGAACAACCATCATTATCACTATCTAAATCTAATCTGTCTCTTACCCCATCCCCATCAGTATCCTTATCTAAACAAGTTCTTTCTTCAAAATACACTTCATTCATCCAATTACCTACACCTGTAACTGAAATACCCCATATTCTATATTTACTAAATGGAGTAATATTAGAAGACATATTTAATTTGTAGGAATTATTACTTGCATATATTTTAGCAGTACTAGCAAAACTTTGTGTGCCTCCAATGTCAATCCAATTTGTTCCATCAAATCCTTGTAATTTATATATCCCACCTGCAGTGAAAGGTGTTTGACCAGGATAATTACCTAACTCTATTAAAGTAAGTACTTTAGGTCTTGGTAAATCAAATTGTAAAATAGTTTGATTATTTAAGGCTCCTGTTGTTGTTGGAGGATAAGCAACATTGGAAGATCCATCAACCCCATCTAATAAATTTGCAAAAGTATTTGAGCCATTATAATTCCAAGTTATAGAAGAAGAAATGGTAATACCTGATTTATCTGCATTATTTGCATTGGTACAAGTTGTCTCAATATCATCTGGTATACCATCATTATCATCATCTAAATCAAAAACATCATTTATTCCATCTCCATCAGAATCTAAGCAAGCATTAATATTAGCATTTAAAGCATTAATATTATAATAAGTTATATAATTCACTATTCCATTATCCAAAGATGTCTCTATATTGTCAGCTAAACCATTAGATCCATATGGTCCAGCAGATCTTGAGCTTGCAACATTATTGGTAGTAGTTGGGCTTACAATTGTACCATTCTTGAGTGATCCACTTAAAAGTGTACCAGAAACATTGGATTCTTTTGCATCTGGACAACCGTCTCCGTCAGAATCTAAATCTAATCTGTTAGGTATTCCATCACCATCTGTATCACAACTCGCAAAATTAAATAAGAAATCATCTATATCAATACTACTGGCACCATAGAAATAGAATCTAATCTTATATGGAACGCCTTTTGAAAGGTATTGTGGATCAATTAATATTACTCTTGGTCCAATAGATGTTGTCATTGAATAGTCAATCAAAACATCAGATTTGGTAATAAAATTATCACTTGATATTGCAACTGAAATCTTATAAGCACCATTTGCAGCTGTATACCTACCAAAACCTAAAGAATACAATGTAGAATAAATTGAATTAGATGAAATCGTAAATGGAAATTCTAAAAATTCATTATTTGTAATTGATTGTGAATAGGTAGATGCCCCTACATTTGATAAAGTTGTAGTGGTTCCAGAAAAAGATTGAGTCAAACCACTTCCAGCAATCTGATTTGATCCAGAACTAATTATTGAACCATCATTAATAGTGGATATAGAGGTATTAGAGGTATAAATCCATGAAATTCCAGTTTGGGAATTATTACATTCTGAATCATCTGGCACTCCATCATTATCATCGTCTATATCATTCTCGTCTAAAATACCATCTCCATCAGCATCTAATCCTGTACAATCTGCAACAACTTTTACTCTTGCAGACAAATTAGTTGTAACAGAACATGCTGCATTAGAAGCTGTCATATAATAATAAAATTCGCCAGCTGTATTTGTAGAGGGTCTAATACTTGTTGAGCTTGCACCTGAAATTGCTACTCCTGAATTAACATTATATACAAAATTAGAACTTGCACCATTCAAGTTAAAATTGGTTATTGTGCCATTCAAAGAATTAGATGTACTGTTATTTAAAGTTGTTACGCTGGTATTGGTAGATGCATTAACCCCTTGATTGAATTTATAATATGCTACAAGTCCAGATTCATTTCCAGCCAATTCAATATTCTTATTATTTTGAATATTTGATATTGATCTAGCAACATTCCAAATTCTAACTTCATCCATTTCGCCATTGTAAAAATCTCCAGGTGTATTTGTTAATAATCTTGCACCAATTAATGTTTTTACTGTATTTGCAGTTGATGAAACAGCAGTGCTTGACATAGATCCAGACAATACTCCATCAATATAAATTCTCATTGAGGAGCCATCATAAGTTGCAGCAACATGATGCCATTCATTTGCTGGAATTGCTGAAGTTGAAACTAAATTAAATGGTGAAACTTCTCTTTGAAAAGTAACAAATCCACTAGTACTGATAGCTAAAATATATTGACCTGAAATTGTTAAATTATGTCTTGACATCAAAACACCACCACCATTTGTCCTTCTATTAATCCAAGTTTCTAAAGTAAATGCTTGAGAACTTGGGAAATTCAATAAACTTGAATTAGATAAATCAACATAATCATTTGTTCCATCAAAGTTTAAAGCATTCCCAAAAGGAGTAGCCGAATTTGTTGAATACCATTGATAAGATATTGCATTACTCGCTGCAGCATTTAATAAACCTGCTGTTGTATTTAAGCAATATCCTTGATTGGTCAATGATGGTTGTAAGGTAATAGTTGGTTGTTCAATAACTGTAATTTGTTTACTTGCTACTGCATTACCACCACAACCACCTGTAATGGTATAAGTAATAGTGGCAGTTCCAGCAGTCAACCCTGTAATCAAACCTGTGCTTGCATTTACAGTTGCCACAGCAGTATTTGAACTAGCCCAAGCACCAGTAGCACCAGATGTTAAAATTGAACCAGTGGTAGAATATGTAGTAGCCGTTGTTTTACATATTACAGATGTTCCTGTAATTGTTCCAGCATTATTACCTTGTGTTACAGTAATCACTACTGGTTTTCTTACAGGTGTTAAACAAGCTCCTGCACCTTGTGCTTCATAAGAAATAGTTATAAAACCATCCCCTGAAGCAACTTTTGAAAAGGTTAAACCATATAATTGATCTTGACCATCACTACCACCTGAACCTCCTACATCACCCCCAGTTGGTGACCCTGCACCACCTATACCACCTTTTTTACCACCGCCACCGCCTCCGCCTCCGCCTCCGTCACCTGGCGTCTTTAAACCCACAGCACCTGCACTAGCTGCATCTGCACGATAAGTCTCAGTAACAGGATTGGCACCAACACCAAATTGTCCACCACCACCACCTCCACCTGATCCTGCTAAAATATATTCTCTATCAATACTGCCATTAGAATTAAATATTTTAATAACAGATGCGCCTCCGCCTGCTCCACCAGCACCAGACCAACCACCCGGTCCACCTGCGCCACCATCTCCACCATTATATCCATATGCATTTTTACCTCCAATACCACCACAACAATTGGTTGCATTTGATCCCCCATTCCCTCCTCTAAATCCCGGCGCTATTTGTAATACTTGTCCTGGTGTAACTGTAATTGAAGAGTTAATATATTTTGAAGGATTACCTGCGGCACCACAATAACTATCACAACCACCAGTTCCACCTCCTCCACTTTTCATTTGAACAGAAATCGATGTAACTCCATTGGGTACTGTCCATGTATAATAATTTAAACTGGGTAAATAATTCGTAGTTGCTTGAATAGCAGCTTCGGCATAATATGTGTAAGTTCTGGGAGTAGTTGGTTTAACAACATAATTTACTCCACTAAGAACTGAACTAACTGGATTCACTAAAGAAACATCCGCATCATACCAATTGATAATATTTCCAGTTGATGTGGCATTTAAGTTAACCGATTGACCTGTACAAATGGTTGTATTAGCAGTAATAGCAGAAATACCCACATTCTGAACGGTATAAGCTGTAGTAACTGAACAACCATACACATCTTTAAAAATAATATTGGTTGTACCTCCAGCAACTTCTGTAACAGTTGCTAAAGCACTACTAGTTGTACTAGATGTTGCAGCTATTGTTGCAACACCAACTACACTAGATACCCAAGGGTTAGTAGCAAATGGTGCAGCATTGGCTGTAATGGTGAATGTAGTTGCTGGACTGGTATTTACGCCACATAAATAAGCATTACCAGAAGAACTAGTTAATACTGGAATAGGTCTTGAAATAAAACTTACAGAATTAATACACCCGTTAGTATTTTTATAACTAATTGTAACAGTACCTGCAGCTATAGCAGTAACTAATCCAGTTCCACTCACTGAAGCTATGGCAGTATTACTTGAAGTCCAAGGACTATTTACATTGGCAGTTGCAGAACCCGTTAATTGGGAAGTAGCTCCAACGCAAGCTGACAATGTACCTGTTATTGTTGGTAATGCATTGGCTGTTAAAGTAGCTGGATTAGAAGTGATAGATATAGTACCTGATGCAGTACTAGTACTTACAACGCAGGTATATGAAGTTGCTTCAGCACTAGTTAATCCAGTTAAGTTCAATGTAGCAGTAGTTGCACCAGAAAAAACACCACCATCAGAAATTGAAGTACCATTTTTATACCATTGATAAGTATAACTAGATGGCGTGCTTCCAGATACTGAACCTGTTGGAGTTATTGAAAAACTAATATTAGATCCTATACATGTTGTTTGATTAGCTGGCTGTGCACTTATACCTATATAATTATCATTAGTGCCTAATTTATAAAAACTAAAACCATAATCATTACTACCAGCACTATGTAAAAATGTCAATGCCGTTGTACTGTTAAGAGTTGTTGGCCTTCCTGTGAAAGGTATTCTTAAAATAACCCTTCCTGCCTTGGCCATTGAACTAGTTCCGGTTGGTATTGGACTACTTACTATTGATCCTCCATTATAGGCAACAATTGTATAGTTGCCATTCGAAATTTGACTAATTCTAAAATATTCATTGCTACTTGCAGATCCATTAAAATATATACTAACATAATCAGAAGTATTCGCAGCATTATTACCAGACTTCCCCATCCATAAATCAAAATCAAGCAAAATATAACCAGTACCTGCACTAGTATTCATACTAAAATTGATGCTAGAAGACGCATTTTCTCCAATTGCCAAATTGTAAAAATTACTTGGCATGATGGAAGCACATGGGTTTAATACACCATTATTAATAACCGTCCAACCAGTACATGTTGAATTATTACCTGCTCCAGAGATGGAAACAATCTGTGCATTTAACTTTATAGAAAAAGAAAAATATGAAATGATTACAAATAGTGTAGAAATATAAGACCTTGAAAATCTTTTGATTGACATCCTAATATGGGTTTAAGTAACGTACAAAAATCCATATTATTGTATATTATGCTATTAGAATAACTTCTATTAGAACTATTAAATTTCATTATTTTTTTAACATTCTAAGAATTTATTCTATATATAAATTTATTTATAGAAAATCATGTTAAATAAATATCACATGAATTGTAGTACCATTATTCTCAATAGTTTCAATGTCGATATGAGCATTCATTAACTTAATTACATTTCTAATAATTTGATAGCCAACTCCATTACCAGATTTAAATCTTGTATTGTGTTCTATACCTTCATCATAAGTAATACCACTTGTTAAATATTTCACCATGGATTGATTCATACCAATACCAGAATCTTTTACATATATAATATACCCATCCTTTAATCGATTAAAACCAATTTCTATAGTTCCAATTGAAGTTGCTTTGATTGCATTTACTATAAGATTATACAATAATACCCTTAATGAATCTGGCCAGTTATCAATATAGCATTCAGATTGAATATGATTAATTAATTGTATGTCTTTATTATCAATGAAAGGAGATACAAAATCCAATAAGTCAGTTACTAAAACACTTAAATCAAAATTTTGCTTTTTAGGAAGGGTTTCAATATTATCAAATTTCACCCAATTCAACATATTAGAAGTTAAATACTCTAACTCTTTAGAAGTATTAGCAATTTGTTTTATGGAAGATTTTATTTGTTTTTCGTTATTTGAATTAGCAATATTCTTCGCAGTGATATGCATGTATTTTAAAGGAGTCAAAATATCATGATTCATAATTGCAATAACATGATCTTTAGCTTGATTTCTTTTTAATAAATAGTTATTAAGTGTATTTAGAGATTCAGTTTTTGATGCCACTTCTCTTTCTAGAACTCTTTGTCTTCTTTGGTAAATTATTGTTTTAAATCTGATATATAATAATACTACCCCAATTATTAATAATAAGTATACAAAATACATATAAGGGTGTAATGCTATAGGGTATGCAATTGTAAATGGAAATTCTAGATTATACCATTTTGAATTGATGGTATTTCTTACACGAATAGATATTTTATGTTTACCAAATCCTGGATTATTATATTTAATATTAGCTTCATTTACATTGATTCTAACCCAAGCTTCCTCATCCAATTGGTATTCCAACATGATATTTTCTTGCGAAAGCATTCCAGAAATGCCTAATTGCAATTCAATATTTTTAGTTCTAGGATTAAATTCATTTGAAAGATTATTTAAATCAATCATCTTGCCATCAACTATGAATCTATCTAGATAAACTTTTGGTTGTAAATTGAAAATGGGAATACTATCAGGATTAAATTGAATTAAACCATCGATACCTGGAAAAGAAAAATAATTATTATTCAATTTAATAGCACATGGCGAGCAGCCTCCATTAAATTCAAGTTGATCAATCCCATCTGATTTACCAAAATACCTGAATTTAATATTGCCGGGGCCCTTTGACCAAAAGTCAATCAAAGATTGGGCAGGAGACATAAACAAGCCTTTATTTGTGCTAGCCCAAACCCTATTTTGATTATCTTGAATAAAGCAATGCGTATAATTCAGGTATTTATTTTGATCTAAGGGAACTTTTTTAATGGTATCATTTTGAAACATATATACCCCCGCCCCATAAGAACCAATTAAAAAATAATTATCTAGTTTATAGATTGTCCTAAAATTAGCATTAGTCTTATCTCTATAAAATAAATTAAAAGTATTTAATTGTAAATTATATTTATATAAACCATCTGTTGTAGCAGCTAAAATCTCATTATTATTAATTTGTTTAACACTATAAAAAATAAAATTAAAAGGTACTTTTTTGAATTTTAAAATATAGTGCCAATTGTCTAATTTGAGGGTATTTTTTTTCATTATACCAGACTCATTAAAAGAATATATATAATCCCCTATTTCTATGAAATTATTTCTACTTATCTTAATATTTTTACCTGCAGTTGTAGTTAATTTTATTTTATTAATTTTCAGATCATATTCAATTAAACCATCTGAGTTTGTGAAATAAAGAATACTATCTTTTGATAAATACGTAGCTGTTTCTGATGGTCTATAAAAAACATTTGATGCATTTGTTGTAGATTTTCCAAATACTCGACCAGTATTAATCTGTATATTACCATTAGAAAGTAATAATTGAGCATATGCAGATGAGCTTATAGCATTTTTAGCATCGTTTGGTAGAACTCTATTAAAATATTTAGGTCTACCAACCAACATGCCTCTATTATCTGTTCCTAAATAAATAGTATTGGTAAGATCATCAATCTGTATATATTTAACAAACTCTTTTTCAGGAATTTGATTTGTTATTAAAATAAAACTAAATTGATTATTCTTTTCGGTTAATTTAAATAATTTACTCCCAATGATTACATAAATAGCCTCGTTCGTATAATTTTGTATGATATTAAATTGTGTTAATGCATTTTTAGAATTGCCTTTTATAATTAAATTTGAAATAGTATTTTCAACTGGAAGTAGATAATTTTTTTTGATGTCGTATTTAAAAAATTTATACTCTTTATTATAAAAATATAAAGTATTATTAATTACAAATCCTTTTATATCATTTTCAACATGCAATAAAGAATCAAATCCATTATTAGAATACTTATATAAATAATTTTTATTTACAGTATAAATTTCTCCATTAACTATATAATCTAATAATTCTATATCAGGAAGACTATTTTTTGAATGCTTTTTTTGAACACCGTATTTATAACTCAAATAATCATCTTGTCCACTAAGTTTTATTTTCTTATTCTGTAAAACTGCCTTGTTCTTGTTAATTACAAATACAGATTCGTCAATTAATTTGCCATATAAATTTCCATTATGCGCTTTATCAAAAAATACAATTCTTCCATCTAATATTTTAGATTGTTCGCTTTCTCCAAAGCTTTGGATATCATGCCCGTTATACCTAAGTATACCCGATTCTGTAGCTACCCATAAAAAACGATTCTTTTTATCAAATTGTAACCCTTTGATGGCATTGGTGGGCAATCCATTGTCAGTATTAATTCTTTCGAAATTATATTGTAATTGAGCTTCTGTATTTGAAAAACAAACTAGTAATAGAGCAATAAAAATTGTCCTTAGAAAAAACCTAGTAGCTAATTTGATGTACATGCGCCAATTGTAATAAATGGGTAAATGAATCTGCTTTTACTTTATCAAATATATTTGATTTAATAGTAGAAACTGTATTCATTTTTAGACCTAATAAATTGGCAATTTCTTTAGTTCTGTAACCATTTAATAAATAATGGAGTATCTCTAACTCTCTAACTGCCAGGGTAGAAAAAGGATTACCAGAATCTTCCATTTTCTTTTTTAAGACAATGGGCATATTTTTAATGAATAACTCCAAATGATAATTGATCTCTGTCTCCGAAGCGCCCTTGTGTAAATAAGAATGTATATTGAACTTATTGGCAATTTTACCATACACATCTTCCGGCTGCATGGAGTGCATTAGTATTGAAATATTAGGATATTTCTCATTGATTTTTTCCAAATATTCCACTGTGTTCCCATCGGGTAAAATAATATCTAAAATCAAATGCGTATAATGATTATTAGCTAAGGCCTCCATTAATCCTATGCAAGTACTTACGTCGTCAACTGTTTGAACTTGCAATCTGTTCAAAATTGCAGTCAATCCCATCTTCACAATGCTGTGATCTTCAGCCACTAATACTTTTACTTCCATATTTAAGCTTATACTCAAATGTAGTAATTATACTGATATTTCATACCCCATTTTGACATGATAGAATTAATTCTATTTAACGAAAAATTAATATTAATAGACGGAAATCTACTTTCCATGTATGATAATATCTCTAATTTTATATCAGCTTATATTAGCTACCCCAAAACGATTGCTTGCTTTTATGTTTAGTTTAAACAAAATAGTAAAAGACGATATATTAGAAATTTGCTTTTCTAATGATGATACTGAAAGTAAAATGTATTCTATTACAGACGCTAAAGGAACTGCTATTATGCAAGGTAAAATTGCTGGCCAAACACAAAGAACTTGTTTGTATGTGGGAGATTTAAAGAAAGGTACTTATACCTTCACATTAGGCAAAGATCATACCCAAGAATTCAGTATTCAATAGCAAAAACCCATTTATTTTAATTTGATTAAATTTGATGAAAATCGAATTAATTGAAAATTGCTATTTGTTCAGTTGGCAAAGCCAACGAATCTTATATTAAAGAAGGGGTTGATCAGTTCACTAAAAGAATTGGGCACTACTACCCTATAGATTGGGTTTTAATAACACCCAGTAAATTAACCGAACCAGCTCAGATTAAAAAAGCAGAAGCGGATTCTATTATTAAAGCTTTAGCTAAAACAGATATACTTATTTTATTAGACGAAAAAGGAAAGATGTTGGACTCTCCAGGTTTAGCTAAACTCATTCAACAAAAAGCCAATCAAAGTGCACAGCGTATTGTATTCCTAATTGGAGGGGCATACGGAGTTGACCAAAGTATTAAAGAACGTGCCAATTTTACTTGGAGCCTTTCTGAACTGGTATTTCCTCATATGTTGGTTAGATTAATTTTAGCTGAGCAAATTTACCGAGCATGCAGTATCTTAGCCAACGAGAAATACCATCACGAATAAAGTTTTCAATTACCCATCTATCTTATGTCTATTACTATAATAATTACCATCATCACTGTTGCCATTTCCATACTAGCCATGTATAATGAGCCTTTAATGGATAAAATGATTTTTAATCCATATACAGTGGTAAGAAAAAATGAATGGTACCGATTTATCAGTTCTGGATTTATTCATGCAGACTTTATGCATTTGGCTTTTAATATGTTTTCTTTTTATATGTTTAGTGATTATGTAGAGCAGTTCTTTAGTATGATTTTTGGCGCACAAGGATTCACACTCTACATTATACTTTACATTAGCGCATTAGTAGTTTGTTTAATTCCAACCTTCCTCAAACACAAACACCAATATAACTACAATAGTTTAGGTGCCTCAGGCGCGGTATCCGCCATTGTATTTGTAGGCATATTCTTACAACCCACCATTCAAATTGGCTTTTTTATTATACCTCCTATTATTCCAGGATTTATATTTGGCCCTATTTACTTAGCCATCACCGCCTATTTATCTAAGAAAGGGCAAAGCGGCATTAATCATAGTGCACACCTTTGGGGATCTATCTATGGAATTGTCTTTTTAATTATTACGGCTAAATTTTTAGGGAATTACGACGCAGTTGGTTTATTTATAGAACAAGTAAGAGCTTATCTGCACTTATAACATTGTCAATTTAAGTATATGCTTGGTAGATTCTGTGATACGGAATCTATGATCAATTCTTTGTCCAACTATCCAAAGTATCCTATCTCCTGAAGCAATCACGGTAACCTTTTCTTTTTCTGCAGGACTTAATTTAGCTGAACCTAAAAAATGATTCAATTTCTTTTTTTTGTTAACCCCTAAAGGATAAAAATAATCCGTGCTTTGCCATGATCTAACTAATAATGGCCATTCTAATTTATCCGCATCTATACAAGCCATTTTTTTATCAGCTGGAATTTCACCTAATACTTCTCTACTCATTGCTTCTACCTGTATCGAAAAATGTGTTAATTGTAAAACACCTTCGCCATAAATTAATTGGTGTTCAATATTAGTACTCAATGGTACAATTTGAATCATATTCTTATACTTCACCAATTTATGAGAATCACTTACAATATAAGCGCCAGTAGTAGCTATCAATAATTTATGTACTTCTGCAATTTGCTGAGATCTAAAACCTAAAGATTTAATTAGACCCCATGTATAGGTTTCATAATTTGAAACTTTCAACCAATCTTCGATGTCGATACAATCTATACCCTTATACTTTCTAGATGCTTTTTTCCAAAAATTATTCACTGTTTGTGTAATAATCTCATCCGCTTCTTTCATTCTCTCAACCGTACCTAAGATATTTTGTGTAGCATTCGTATACAATTGATTAACCTGAGGAATTAATTGATTACGAATAAAATTTCTTGTATAATCGTCTTTAGCATTGGAACTATCTTCAACATAGTTTAACCCATGCTCTAAGGCATAGTTTTGAATCTCTAATTTTGAAAAAGCTAATAAGGGTCTTGCCAAAGGAATGGTATCATTTCTAAAAGCTGCCATTCCAGTTAGACCATGAACTCCTGTTCCTCTAAATAATTGCATCAAAACAGTTTCTACTTGATCATCTGCATGATGAGCAGTTAATAAAAAAGCAGGTTGATCCAATGTTTTGATGATAGATTCAAACCAAGTATATCTAATCTCTCTTGCAGCTTCTTGAATACCCATTTTATAGGCTTCTGCATATTTAGCGGTTTCAAAAGATTGTACTAGAATTGGATTGTTTAATTGAGCAGCTAATTGTCTAACAAAATGCTCATCTCTGATACTTTCTGATCCTCTTAATTGAAAATTAACGTGTGCAATGGTGCACTTTGCGCCAATTTGATGCATTAAATGAGCCAACACAACACTATCCACCCCTCCACTTACTGCCAATAAAAAATGGCTGCGTTTTAAACGTAATGTAGGAAACTGTTTATCCCAATAGGCCTTGAATGCTTCTAGGGTTAACATGCTTATTTTTTCTGTTCTTTAGCCCAAGCATCTTTCAATGTAACTGTTCGGTTAAATACCAAATTATTTGAAGTGCTTGCAGGGTCTCTATAAAAATACCCCTTTCTTAAAAATTGGAATCTAGCATCAGCATGATCATTCACTAAAGCAGGTTCTGCATAAGCTTCCACTGAGTTCAATGAATTTGGATTGATATAGTCTTTGAAATCTCCTTCTGCAGTATTTAAATCTTCCACATTGAATAATCTATCGTACTCTTTTAAAGTTACTTTTACTGCATGCTGCGCACTTACCCAATGCAATGTTCCTTTTACATGAATACCTGAAGTATCTGAACCAGATTTACTATTTGGATGATAAGTTACATAAACAGTAGTAATGTTTCCATTAGCATCTTTCTCAAAACTATCACAAGTAACAATATAAGCAGACTTTAATCTTACAGATAAACCTGGCCCTAATCTAAAATACTTTTTAGTAGGCTCTTCCATAAAGTCTTCTCTCTCTATCCATAATTCCTTACTAAATGGCACTTCTCTTGTTCCACCATTTTCATCTTCAGGATTATTTTCTGAATGTAATATCTCTTCTGCTTTATCAAAATTGGTAATCACTAATTTTATTGGATTGGTCACTACCATTCTTCTTTGAGCAATTTTATTCAAATGTTCTCTTACACAAAATTCTAATAAACTAAAATCAATAATATTTTCTCTTTTTGCAATACCAATTCTTTCACAGAAATCCCTGATACTTTCTGGAGTATATCCTCTTCTTCGCATACCACTAATGGTAGGCATTCTTGGATCGTCCCAACTTTGCACATGTCCTTCTTGTACCAATTGTAATAATTTACGCTTACTCATTACTGTGTAAGTCATATTCAATCTAGCAAACTCATATTGATGAGAAGGGAAAATACCTAATTGCTCTATACACCAATCGTATAAAGCTCTATGCGGTATAAATTCAAGTGTACAAACCGAATGAGTAATATTTTCGATACTATCCGATTGTCCGTGTGCAAAATCGTACATTGGATAAATACACCATTTATCTCCTGTTCTGTGATGATGCGCTGTTTTAATCCTATACAATAAAGGATCACGCATATGCATATTCGGACTAGCTAAATCAATCTTTGCTCTTAATACTTTTTCACCATCCTTAAATTGACCAGCCTTCATTGCTTCAAATAAAGTTCTATTCTCTTTAATACTTCTATTTCTAAATGCATTCCCTGTTCCTGGAACTGTTGGGGTACCTTTTTGTTGCGCAATTTCTTCAGCAGTGCTATCATCTACATAAGCCAAACCTTTGTCAATTAATTCTAAAGCAAAAGCATACAACTGATCAAAATAATCTGAAGCATAACATTCTTTCACCCAATTAAATCCCAACCATTGAACATCGGCCTTGATGCTTTCTACATATTCAGTTTCTTCTTTTTCTGGATTGGTATCATCAAATCTTAAATTGGTGGCACCATTAAATTTTTGTGCTAATCCAAAATTCAAACAGATACTTTTTGCATGACCAATATGCAAATAACCATTTGGTTCAGGTGGGAACCTAGTTAAAATACTTTTATGCTTACCAGCAGCCAAATCAGCTGCCACAATTTCTTCAATAAAATTCAGGCTTTTTTCTTCACTCATAATATTCCAATGCTATTCGGGTAAAGATACAAAATCCTACCCCCTTCACCAAGACTAGGTGCTAGCCTTTATACCCATATACTTTACAAACTTCTTGTACTAGTTTTTCAATCTCCCTATCCTCCCCTTTGGGTTCATAGGGTTGCTTTAAATTACTTCCAAAAACAAAGGCAATGGCCTGCCAAAATCCAGCATTAAAACCACCTTTATATTCTTTAATAATATCGTAGCAATTGTTACCGGTCTCTCTATTGATTAATTTCATCAAAACCTTGCCTTGATAAACTGATAAATTGGTCACTTTATCTGCAAACTCTTTCTTTAAATCTTTCTCTCTTGCTTTGATAATTTGCTTTCTTGTACGCTCATCCGCCACATTCACCAATTGAGCATTCACTTCATTAATCACTTTACTAGCAGATTTGGCATAAGGATAAGTCACATATACTGCGTTTCTTAACCTTGTCCATTCTCTCCAATATTTAGCTACCGCCTTTGATTGAATGGCATATACTTCTACAGTGGGTAACCAAGATTGTGGGATAGTGTCTCCCTCGGGTGTGATAAAAGCTTCTACCCTTAAAGTATCATAATTATTTGATTGCGCCCTTAATTGCCCTTGCAAAAGGAAGCAGCCAAATAAAACCATACCCAATTGAAATGCCTTTTTCATATTTATTGATACCCTAAGATACAAAAGGTAACCTAAATGGCCTTGTTCTTTCTGATTCTTTGAAGCATACTCATCATAAAGCCAATGGTCATTACCACTACTCCTAGCCATAAAACATTGATAAAAGGGAACTCATACACTTTTAAAGTGATTAGATTGGTTAAAGATTTGGATTCTTTGATTCCAATCTCCAATACCCCTTCTTCCTGATTAACTACCTTATTAAAACTTAGAATTAAATTTTGTGCTTTTACCGTATCAAGAGTTTGTTCCATATTCATTCCCTCTAAAACAATTCCAGGTTGTGCAGCATATTGCAAGCCCTCTTTAGAAGTAACTTGTAAATTTAATACCAACTCATTGGTGCCTGCTGCTCTATTAGGATTGGGGTTAACTAAAACCTGATTTAATTTAATATATCCGTTACTATAAAAAATAGAATCTCCTATTTTAATTTTAGCCGCTTTGAAAGCTACGGTGTCTTCCTCTGAATGATCTTGGAAAGAAGTGATGTATACAAAAATATCTTTTAACCAATAATGCTTTGCATCTGGATTAGCAGAGAAGCCTTCCGCACCTTTATTATTTTTTAAAATATCTGGATACAATAAAAATTGCTCCTTGGTTTTTTTATCAGTGAATCTTAATTCAAAAAATCTTTTATTTAAATCATCTGTTGTATCTCTGGTATATTCTACCATATACTTTCCCATATCTGTATTAATCCCTTCGAATAAAGTAATATTCTCTCTTGGATTTCCCACCGGACTTTTACGCATGTCTGCAGACTCTTGTAAAACATTAATTCCTGTAGTGTTAAAACTGATGACAGTTTTATTAGATGCAGATAAGAAAATACCTAATAGGACCAATCCAAATCCAATATGTCCAACACTTGCTCCTGCAGATTTTAATTTTCCTTTTAAAACTCCAACCCAATAATGAAAATTAGCCACTACGGTATAAACTGATGTAAGTATACCCACATACAATGCCCCTAAATAGCCTGCACCTTTTTCTGTATAAGCTACTCCAACAAATACAAATAGAACAACACTAATAATAATGGTAAGTATAGTTGGAAGAATTAATTGCTTTCTTACCTGTTCTTTTGGTGTATGCTTAAATCTTAAATATTGTCCGAAGGCAGACAAACTGCCAATAATAATTGCTACAAAAACCTGTACTTGATTATGTGCAAATGCTGGATCTTCCGGAGGTGCTATCTTAGTTCCAAAAATTTTATTGAATACAGGAATAGAAGTAATTGAAATAATAACCACTGCAGATAATACTAATACCAAAGAACCTACTAACATCCAAAACTCTCTGCTCGAAATATCATCTTCTTTAGTAGGCTCTACCATAAAACGGTAACGAGAAAAATATAAAACAAAGAATGGAATAACAAAGATTAATAAGAATACCAATAACTGTGCATTCATTCCAAGATCAGTGAATGCGTGAACTGAAGTATCTCCTAAAATTCCACTTCTAGTTAAAAAAGTAGAGTACACAACTAATAAGAAACTGAGTCCCATAAACAAGTAAGTAGCTTTAACACTTGAACCTGTTTTTCTGAAGATCATAGTAGTATGAATTCCTGCAACTAAAACCAACCATGGAACCAAAGACGCATTTTCTACCGGATCCCAAGCCCAATAGCCGCCAAAGTTTAAACTCTCATAAGCCCAAGCTGCACCCATCATAATACCCAAGCCCAATATACCTGCACTAAAATTAGCCCAAGATAAAACATGCTCCATCCAGCCATTATCTTTTTTCAATAAGCCTGCCACTGCGAAAGCAAATGGAATTGTAGTGGATGCAAATCCTAAAAACAATACTGGAGGATGTATTACCATCCAATAGTTTTGTAGCGTTGAGTTTAATCCAGTGCCATCTTTAATAAATTGCAAATAATCTGGTCTAGAAAGTATTGGCCAGTTCATTTCTTCTCTTAATAAAATAAATGGGCTAGAACCAATTTTTGATCCAAATATATACACCCCTATAACCATCGATGCTAATAAGAATTGTACAAAACTTAAGGTCATCATTACTCCACTAGATCTCCATTTTACTTTGTACATAATGATCATTCCCAACACACAATGCCAAAAACTCCATAACAAGAAACTACCTTCCTGCCCTTCCCAAAAACAACTTAATAAATATTCAAAAGGCAAAGATTTGTCACTATGCGAATAAGCGTACTTATATTCAAATAAATGATTTGAAATTACATATGTCAAAATAATAAAACTTGCTAAGACCGTTATTACTTCAATGCCAAAAGCTATTTTAGCTAACTTGCTCCAAGATTTTTCTTCTTCAATATTATTTGAATAAAATGCTTTTGCAAAAGCAACACTGGCAACCAAAGAAGCTACCAAAGAAAGAAGTGTGAAGAAGTACCCAAATTGGTTTGGTAATAAATGTTCCCCAATATATTGAAGCGTTGCAGGATTGGTTGCAGTATTCATGTAATAAAATTAATTAGATAAGGTGGTTGGTTGTTCTTTCATTGCTTCTGGAGTATCCTTATATTTTGAAGGACATTTCATTACAATAGTTGAACATTCAAAAACATCACCTTGAACCTTACCTTTTAAAACCAATCTTTCAGATTTTTCCATATCAGTTGGCATGGTATTATGATACACCACACTTATTTTACCCCCCAAGCTATCTTGTACATTAAACTTTAATAAATTAGGA
>Ga0222712_10002307_pt1 | contig 21984 bp, 18 predicted proteins | sample C33_657DmetaG_FD_165043 | JGI IMG/M metagenome (GOLD analysis project Ga0222712, IMG submission 165043) | Estuarine water microbial communities from San Francisco Bay, California, United States - C33_657D | ecosystem: Environmental > Aquatic > Marine > Unclassified | place: USA: California... | reverse complement strand
CATCCTGCTTCTGAGTGCATCGACTCGTCTCTAATAGACCATTCAACAATTTGACCCACTCCCTTAAGCTTGTTTCGCATTTTGAAAGAGAGTAGTACGGCGAATGAAGAGAATAAGTTAACGCCCTCGGTAAAGGCTGAGAATATAGCCAATGATTTGGCAATTTCGTGGAGATCTTTTTCGCCATCAAAACTATCCCTAACAAGCATAAGATTTTCAATTTTTGCCATTGTAGTCTCATCCTCAAGGAATTCTGAGAAGTCATCAAGTCCAAGTGTTTCATTTAATAAAGAGTAAGCTTCAGCGTGAATAGTTTCCATACTACCAAAGGTAGTCGCCATCATGATAACTTCTGGTTTACGGAACCATTTTGTTACTAATCCTGACCAATAATCATTTACAATAGTTTCTGTTTGGGCAAATCCTTTTAGGATTGAACCAATAATGTTTTTTTCTGTTTCACTTAAATTCTGCTTCCAGTCATTCAAATCAGACATCATTGGAACTTCAGTGTGTAACCAGTGTGCTTGCTGTTGAGAAAGCCAATATTCGTAAGCTTGTGGGTATTCGAAAGGTTTGTAGACAATCCTCTCATGCAACAGATTTGATTTCTTTGCCATTGTAAAAGTTTATTAATTATTTAGGAAAAAGTTGTGGTGTTGTCGCAGTTGTTCTTTTTCAGAATCTGAGACTTGTCCAAAACTAGATTTGGTTTCAGCAGGGGTAATTTCCTCAAGTTCGGCATCGGAGATCATTTCAAAATGACCTGTTGATGTGTCTATCTTCGCGCCGTAAGTAAGTCCATCCATTCCGTACCTATTTTTCATAATATGCCATCTACCTGTGCCGTTAACCTTATCTTGTCTTTTGCGACTCAAAGACGCTGCGAAGTCGGTAATCATGATTTTATCATAAGAACCGGCGGCCTTATCACCCTCAATAATGTCGTCTTTGGCACCGGCGCGGTTAACCTGAGAGACGCTCCAAACTGGGATGTTTAGCCCGCGAGCTAATCCTTTAGTGCCAACATAAATATCATCAATCTCTTCTTTACGTTCGCGATTTGACTTCTTTGAGCGAAGAAGGTCTACATAGTCAATAATAATCAAGTCAGGTTTAAAGTCAAGATCAATACATTTTTGAATATGAGATTCAAGCGTAGATATGGATGCTTTACCTGGCGCGTATTCTTTGATAATTAGATTACCTGGTAGTTTACCCATTACCTCTTCTACTTTGGTTTTATTAGCTGTAATTACGTTTACTGGGATATTTGTAAAGAAAGCGTCATATCGACGTCCAACATAATCTTCACCTAGTTCCAAAGTATAGTGGATTACATTATAACCCATTTTAACAGCATGACCTCCTAGAGCAATTAACGCCCAAGACTTACCACCTCCTGGATTACCAAATATAAGACCAAAATCTCCATTTCCGAGACCCCCCTGAAGTAGATTGTTGAATTCAATCCAAGGAGTTGGGATAGTGATTCGGTGTTCTTCACGATAACGTGTTTCAATGTCTTTATTGTATTCATGACCTAAGTTTTTATCTTGACCAGCTTTCATTGCTGATTCAATCATAAATTTAATTGAATCATAGTCTCCGGCTTGTAGTAAATCTACTGACTGCAACAACGCTTTTTTAAGCATCTGGTTTTTACAAAACGCAGAAAATTCTTCTTCAACATAAGCCAAATCATCTGATTCTTTATATGCTTCGCGAAGTTGTTCTTTAATAGCAATTTGTAGAACTTCATTTTGTACTTTTTTATATTCTACTTTTAGTACCTCAAGTGAAGGTGTTGTATGGTACTTATCGTAATATTTTAAAATTTCTTTAATTAACCACTTATGTGCTTGCGATTCAAAGTATTCTTCACTAATAATATCATGGATATTAATCAGGAATTCTTTATGGCTCAAAAGCGCAGCTAATACTTTAACCTGAAAGCCAGGCCCGTATTGATTAATATTTGTAAGTGTCATATAACTTATTTACTATAACTAATTAAATCTTTAAATGTGGATTGAATCCAGTAATCAATATTTTTGATTAAGTGCTTCAAACCATCCTCGTGATAATACTTAAGAAATTCTACAACGTCAAGTTCAGGTAACGGATACTCGATAAGAGCATCAAGAAATTCTTTTTCAATATCATCTAACATTGGATTATGCAAGTTCATAATCTTATAATTTTTTTCAAGCTGGTCCTGAGCATCCAATACTCGAGCATAAATGACATTTTGTTTAAGTTTAGCTTCGCTAATTTCAAAAATATCATCAAGAGTCAAAGTACGCTCTGCTAATTCAGGAAATAACTTGAGTAATTTTTTCTCACCCAATCCTTTTACACCTGCTACTTTATCGGAATTATCTCCCATAAGCACTTTATACAAAATAAAGTTTGTAGCAGGTATACCGAATTTTTCTACTACGGTATCTGTTGTGTAGTAATCTTTTTCGATTGGGCGATATACAATAATATCTTCGTTTACAAGTTGGATAAAGTCCTTATCACTGGAGACTATGAATACCTTTGAACCATAATCATTAGCTAATTTAGTTGCTAAATGCGCTATAATGTCATCAGCTTCTACTTTATCCAGTGACACGGTCTTAACAGGTAAGCACTGTAAATAATGGATTAAACGCACAATTTGGTCAATTTTGGCCGCGTGCTCGTCATCTAGATTTTCAAAAATATCCCAGTTTGTAATTCGAGTTAAATTACGATTAGATTTGTATTCGGGGAGAAGGTTCTTACGGTTAACCGTAGAACCAACTCCGTCGAATACTACATAAACCGAAGTTGGATTAATTCGATTTACTAAAGTGCCTAATGAGCGAAGAAATCCACCTAAACCACCCACGTGAACCCCGTCTTCATTGACGAAATTCAGCATTGCAAAGTTACGGAAAAATAGATTTAGTCCATCAATTAAAAGAACGCGGTCGTGCTTATTAAGGGATTCTGTCTCATTCTCCTCAACAACATTATTAAGGAGTGCTAGTAAATCTTTTGTATCCATCTTATTCCGGTTCTTGTACGTATGTTTCTGCTGGCTCGAAGGTATCAACTTCCTCTACGATAGCAAAATCTCCTCCACCAAGAATTTTACTCCATTCTTTGGCGTGCGAGTCCTTATATTCTTTAAGGGCTTTATCTGTATCATCAATGAATCCGTGAGGTGTCATGATGATTTTACCTTTTGTAGTAATTCCGTTAATGTGGTTTTTATCAATCTGGATATTAGTACGTTTAGCAAATTCTACTTGCTTACCATCCTTGATTGCTTTAATCTTGTTTGTACCAGCGTTTGCGATATTACCAAAAGTAACTACAAATGTAGCATCAAACCACATCGCAAAACCACCTTTGTTCATCAACTTAGGTTGACCCATAGGCATTTCAGGTTTTGCAGTCCATACTTTGTTGATTGCAACAAGTGTGTTTGTGTATTTTGAAGACTCTTTACGCGACAATGTAATTTTCTGGTTTACACCATTACCAAACTGAGTGCTCATAGCACCTGCGTTCCATTCGTTGTTATTCTTTTTAGAGGTAACAGACAACTCACAAGGTACTGAACCGATTGAGTCCCACAAGAACATCAAATCATATGGTAGGTTACCTTTTTTCTGCTCATCAAGCAAATCCAAAATGAAAGCTGCTACATCCTCGATAGTGTGGATAGTCTCGCGGTCGGCATACAGGAAAAAACCTTTATAATCGATTAGTTCGCCAGTTTCTTCGTCCCACACTTCCTCCATCTGGAGCCCCATTTGGGTGGCATGTTCCCAGTTCCATTTCATCTCGGTGATGATAAACACCGGTAGAATACCTGCTTTTTGGGCATTAACTGCTGCTTCAATAAGCGCAGTAGTTTTACCTGTATCACTGTGGCCTCGAAGAAGAACAATGTGGCCGGTAGGAATACCGGGCACACTTGTTACTTCCTGAAATGCTGGTGAAAGGGGGACCCATTGTTGGGGTTTAAATTTAACCGAACCAGATAGTCCCTTTTTATCCTTAAATTTATCAAGACTGAATCCAGCCTTGATCTCAGCAGACACTGCTGCTGAAAGTGATTCACTACGTTTTTTAGCCATGATTAGAAGGGCAGATCGTCAGATTCTTCTTCAAACAAACTATCAAACTTATCAAGCTTGCTTTGCTTTACAGCTGCAGTTGAAGTGTTAACTGAGTAGTTTGTTTTAGGTGCTTCTTCTATTTCCTTCTCGTCATCAATGATTTCACCTTCTTCAGCTTGTGGGTTCAACCAGTTTTGAAGAGCGATCTTCATCTCGTCAAAGCTAAATGGCTTAAACAAATCTTTAGGATTTGGTTGATTTTCTTTCCACAAACGGATTTGCTCAGCTTCACCCAACGGGCTATTCTTCATTGAAGGAGCAATAGTGGTTTTGTTGTAAGGGGTACCAGTTGATTCTGGACCTACAGTGGTTAATTTGATATCGCGACCTTCCATTACGTCAGTGTAATCACCAACTTCCTCGTCAACTGCCATTTGCAAGAACGTCTCGTAAATTTCTTTACCGAACTGCCACAAACGAACACCTTTGTCTTCTTCACCACGTACAATTACTGGGGCAAAGTAACGAGCTTTTGGTTCGATTTTTTTAGCCAACTTCCAGTTTTCCTTATCGTTGGTCTTTTTCAATTGAGCTGCGAACTCAACAATTGGGTCTTTATCTCCCCAGTTGATAGGAGATACCATTACAGGCTTATCAATACCATAGTGAAAGAAAATTTCACTAAAGGGCATTGAGGGGTTGTACTTTGAAGGTACAACACGAACTGTCTGTTTGCCTACTGTGGGCTTCCAGAATAGAGAGGCGCGCTCGCCTCCGTTACCATTTGAGGTTTTTTGCATTGCGTTCAAACGCGATTTGATTGCTTCTAAATCCATTTTTTATAACTTATTTGATTAATAACTGAATGTACAAAACTGATTTTGGGTAGCCAAGTTAAAGTTCGATAATCTCGTAAATCTTAGTTCTTAGCTGCTTTAGCTCGTTTTGCTGAGTGAGCAAAATGGTGTTTTTATAGTGTTGCCAGTCGATCTGGAAACGTGTATCTACCACCCCACCATTTAAGCTTTTAATAAGCTCGTTTAGGGCGTTAATTGTGTAAAGTGTGTTTGATTCTTTTTTACGATGAACCAAAATCGTGTTTTCTGGGATGCTAGCTATATTAGCCATTTCAATGTTATACGTTAAAACGTACTCATTGTTATTTTTAACCTCTAGCACAAATATCTTATTGTACATCACAGTATAACTCCTTTGGATAGAGTCTACCAAATCATTTACACCATCTAACGTAGTAAATGTACAAAATAACTTATTATTCAAATCTGTGAAGTTTACGGGATTGTCTGTCCCATAAATATCATACGGTAGGTCTAAAGTCATAACTGATTCCATGTGCAACTTTTATATTAAGTTTGTATTTCTTAAATACTTTTTGAATGTCTGTTAAAACCTCGCGCTCATCGTCGCTCCAATCAAACAAAAACGAATCATAAGTATATAGTACTAATTTTGTTTTTTTATTTTTTATTATCTTAAATACTTCCCACAATATATTAACATTGTATGAGGTTTCCAAGTTTTGAATCAAATAATTCAAAAGTTTTTGTGGGTTCATGTTTTCCAGCTTATCTCTATAAAATTTAAAGCCGGATATAGGACATTCAATAAAACCCTGATGTTGAAATTCATCCCATAAATTTTCTACATAGGTTTTTACTTTACCAAAGAATTCAAGCTCTTGATATTTTGGTAAAATTCCTCCATATAGCTGTTGTAAAGTTAAGATTTTCGCATCTTTTCTATCCAACTTATAAACATCTGCAAAGTGACTATAAATGTCCTCATTACCAAAATCATAACCAACCAACTTAGCCAATAAAGTAGGATGGTAAGCGCTAATGTCGAACTCAACAAGCGAAGAATTACGCGCGATAAAAGCTTTCCTACACCCATTCTCTTTATTAAGTGCTGCATAGTTTATTCCATTAAAGTTGTTTGACGGGCGTGAAGTAAGCGTTTTAAAATTGTATTGAGTATAAACTACACCCTCCGTGTCCTGCTCAAAGTATTGCTCATAAAGCGGTATATCAACGGTAAGTCCCGTTTGTTCAATGGCATAGAACATCCAACTTGCTTTGTGGTTATAAAACTCGTTAACAGGTTGTCCTATTAGATGCTCTAGCTCCTCAAAAATAGATTCGCAATACTCATAATGTTTAACAATAGGAACAAGTATGTTTACATCCGGTCTGCTAGAGTATTTCTTGTATATAAACTCGTGTGCTTGGGTAGGTTGTATATACGTAGGGGAGGTTAGGGTAATGTCAATAAGCTGCTTAAAAGGAAAATAGTGTAGAAATTCCTTTTTGTCTCGGCAGTAAATTTTATCTAATCCCTTAAGTAAGCGGTAAACTTGATCTTCAAATAGATTTTCTTGTACCTCGGTATGAAAAATAGGAAGCATATATCCTTTTACATCTCGGGTAGGACGAACGTAAATAGCACAAATCGAGTTTTGAGTTGGGTGTATGAAGGGAGAGTATGGGATTATCTCCACAAATGCTTCTTTAAAACCCTTGTGACAAAACTCGTCTAATTGACTCTTATTTTCTATTAACCAAAACACTTAAGTACATTTTTATCTGTAGTACTTAAGATAATTATTATTTAGATAATCTCCAAATTTAGGTAATTGAAGTCTTACAGAGGTTAAATCTACTATATTTTTATTAGTACGAGCTACTTGTTCTTGGGTTCCAGTTAATTGCCAAGGTAAATTAAATGGAAAATATAACTGCCATAATATACTAGGATCTTTAATAACTAGCAAATCATATTGAGTTTTATTAATTTCAATATAAATAATTTCATTAACTTTTTTACAAAAATATCTTCTAAATTCCCCTATTTGATATTCTTGTTCTGTTGGTTTTGAAGGAACATAATAAGGAATTATAATATTTAAATTTTCAGGTTTTAAAGATAAATAAGTATTTACTATTTCTGGTTTTTGTTGTTCATTATTATAAACTAAACCATCAAAATTATCAGCTCGTTGTTGAAAATTTCTTCCATTTTCTGTAGCTACGGTTAAATCCCATTCTGTAGAACTAATTGATTCTAAAAGAATATTAGGTCTATCATCTGGGGTTTTGCCACTAAAGACTTGTCCTGTGGAAGTTTTGTAGTAATATCCCTTATAGGATTCTCCAGTTGTAGAGAGAAAATATTCATCCCCATTGGTAAATAAATTAGTTTTTATTTGGGATTTAGGATAATACATAATTAAGAGAATATTTTAGGATATTTTTCTTTAAGATTTGCTAACCCAGGATCATCTATACTAGTAGGTAAATTAGTTCTTCCGTTTACTATAGTCATTTTAAAACCACCTGTATTGAATAAAGTATTTACTATTCTGCCTAAAGTTTTTTGGGATTCGCTTTCAGCTGGGTCTAAATATGCTGATCCTATACCATTAGGATTTCCTTGAGCGTTTTTATTTTTAAAGTTAAATTTAGGGCCAGGACCTATACAACCTTGTAACCATCCAGGGGCTTTAGGGGCTTTATGGATTAATACCCAAGTTCTATCAGAATTATTATTGCCAGGGATTCTCTTCCAGTTTCCGGCCGCCGAGCCTACTAACCAGAAATGTTTACCGTATTTAACGTTTTGTCTACTGTTTACTAAATAGGTTCCAGTAGGAACACAACTGGCTCCATTTTCATTATTTTTAAATGGGAGTTCTACAGTAGCTACAGTATATAATTCAGTTACTCCGTCTTCAGCTAATATAGTTAATAATCCTAAAGTTTGAGTTCCATCATCTAAAATACGAGTTAATCTAGCTCTAAGTTTAGCTTCAGCTTCAGGAACATTAGATTGGAAATAAGCTACATTTGGAGAACTACCTCCCGATCTACCTCCAGAATTGCCAGAATTGCTTGATTGATTTCCTGATTGATTAGGGTTAGCTTTACTACTAGGTGAATTGCCCTCTCCTTGGCTTGGATCTTTAGGAACCATATTAGTTTCAATGCTAGTAGTCCAGTCATTATTTTCTACTTTATGACTTAATCCTACTATAATAAAATCCATAGTTTCAGGATAGTTAGAAGGTAAAAATCTAGTATCTACATTTAAAGCATTGTATATTTTTAAACCAGAAATTCCATCTAATGTTAAATTTAAATTAACTGGGAGGAATCCTATAGTAGATGATGCTTTTTTAGATTTTAATGCGGTTTTAGCATTAACATACGATAAAAAAGTAGCTTGAACTTGTGAATATGAATCTATAGATTCTTCATTAAAAGTAGGAACAGAATTGCTTGAAGATTTAACACCTAATTCAAAAACAGCTTCTGAAAAGTTTTTGTTAGCATTAGGGAAACGATCGTTTAATTCTTCTTCTTTAGATTTTTCTTCAGTGGTTTCAGTAACGGCATCCTCTATAGTATTTTTAATTCTATCTTCTAATCCTAAGTTTAATTTAGATAAAGCTGTAGAATCTTCTCCTACTACAGTACCTGCAGCTTGGGCTCCAATAGCTATAGTAGTAGCTAAATTAGGAGTAATTTCGGTTTTAATCCCAAAATTTCTAACAAAGTTACTTCCACCATTAACATATCCATATAGATTAATAGGGTTAATTTCTTCAGGAGTAACCCTTTGTAATTCTTTCATTAACTCATACTTACCAGGAATAGTAGATTGATCTATTACTTTTACTGTATTAGTATCTTCATCTCTAAAGGCTTCTAAAGTATTAATAGAACCTAAAGCTTTACTTACATCAGATAACATTGAATTTAAAAAATCAATGGTAGTAGAAGAGTTATCTGGGGTTAGATTAGCATCAAGTGTTTTAAGAATATATAACATATTAACGTATATATTCATAATTTGACCTATTTTTATATTACTTATAGTAGTAACATATTCTTCTCCTTCAGGAGCGAATACATAAGTGCCATCAGTAGCAGTTACAGAAGTATTTATTAAACACACTCTAGGGTCCATACTAATCTGGTTAAGAACAGTATAAATTAAGTTACCCTCAATTTTATAGTCGTATTTTAAAAGTGGGATTCTAGTATCAGCTCCTTTAGTGTATTTAGGATATACTTTTTCTTGAATAAAAGCTAATAAAGAACCTAATCTAATATAGTACTGGGGTTCGGTTCCATTATAGTTTTGTTGAAGAAAATGTTTAATTCCTGTTTTTTCAAAAGTAATATCTTTTAATAAATCAGTTTCTAAACCTCTACACCCTTTTTTAAATTGAGGATTTTTACTTAAAGCTTTTTTAGCATTATAAAATAACCTACCTATTTGGTGTTTATCTTTAAAAGATTCAATTGTTGGTTCTTCAGTAGTAGCTTCTTCTTCTTCATCTTCTTCTGTGCTTTTATCTTCAATTAAGGTATTTAATTTTAAAGATTCAATAACATCACCTATACTTTTTATAGTTATAGTAATGTCGTAAGAACCATCAGTTTCAAAAGACCAACTATAGTTAGTTACTTTACCAAATACAGCATCATAATTTCCATTAGATTTTATTCTAAGATCTGATATAGCTTCTTGTAAAGTATCAACATCATAACTTCCTTTTAAAAATCCACTTTGTAAAGTCCAAGGGCGATTTTTTATTAAAGTTCCATCGTTTTGGAAATAGAGTATATTTCCAAATTCTAATAGAACACTATATCCTAAACGTAAGTAAAGGATATCAAGAATTTCAAATTGAACACGGTTCCATGCTTTAACTCTAACTGTAGAAGTTCTTAATGAGCCTCTGTTTTCAGTTTTAGTTTCCATAGAAATAATACCGGGCATAGGTCTTAAACCAAATTCAAGACCACCCAAACCATAAGCATCATTGTTTATAACTGAGTTAGTTCTAGCTATTCCTGAACGTTGGGTAATAGCATTGGTTTCAGGATTTATTGTAGAAGTACCATTAAATAAAACAAATTCAGTAGCTAATTTATTATCACCTATTTGGCTAAGAATTTGTTTTAATTCTTCGCTTTTAGGATTAAAGTCAGTTACAATATTTACTGAAGAAATTAATTTAACAAATGCTGTTCTAGAGTTAAAGAATTCTATAGTTTCAATATCTCTATTACTAGTAAGACCTAAACCATATTTTTCTTGTCTAACTTTAATTTGTTCAGATATTGTTTTGTTAATACCCTCACCTACTATGTTCATAACGGTAATTGATTAATTAAATTAAATTCGCTTATAACACCTGAAAAGTTACTAGGGATGCGGATTTGGGCTCCTTCAGGGATAACTAGTGTCATTAAGTCTACATTTGGGTTAGCTATTGCTATAACCCACCATAAAGAAGAATCACCATAATAATTTAAAGCTAAAATATCGTATCTGTCTCCTTGGGTAGTATACACGTAGATATCATTAGGAGATAAAGGGGCTTCAGGATAACGAGATGTAGCATATACTCGTTTTCCATCTGTAGTTTTAATAATGGGTATGTCCTGATATCTATTCATTTAATTATATTAAAAGGTAGGGTTTTTAGGAAACCAGTTAGTATTATTTCCATTATCCAAGGCGATATATCTTTGTTGACCAAATCCAGTAACTTTACCTCTACCATCCGCAAATGTAAGACCTTGTTTTTGTGGTACAAAATTATGAATTGGGGTAAAGTTAAAACTACTTACGTTTATTCTGTGAGGTAATTCTTTTACAGTATCATCACTACCACCTTCAGTATTAATACCTATTTCCCAAGTTGTATCGTTAGGAACATCATAAGTTAAAGCTGTAATAAATCCTACTTGCTCATAAAGATAACCTCCCATAGTTAATTGAACTAAAGGACCTCTCATATAGCCAGAAGGGCTATAGTCTGGGGTAAGGTTAGAGGCTAAGTAGTTAAGTTTTTGATACATTGGAATAAGTTCCTGCTTTGATTGGGCAGCAACAGTAAAAGATAATGAGATTGTTCTACCAAATCCATTGTAAGTATAAAAATCTTCCCCTCTACCCATATACTTGTTAGATGTCCAATCAGCAGTATATGAATCACTAAAGCTATCTATAAATGCCCTAAAGTGAATAAATGTTTTAAAATTAGGAGCACTACCATCAATAGCTGCTATTCTAAATTTAACTAAATCATTTACTGGGTAAGTTTCAGAATCTTCAGCTACAGAATCACTTCTGTAAATTGGTAAAGCTGTGATTTTATCTAAAGCTTTAACAGCACCCTGATAAGCTATACCTGCAGTGTAATCTGAATAGTCTTTATCAGCACGTTTTCCTGGGTCTCCTAGATGAACTCTAGTTTCAATATTTTCAGTTTGATAATCTGGGGATAAGGGAGTAGCACCTACTTCACTAGAGGTTCTACCATTTTTATTTTTAAAACCTCCTAATTTATTTCTTAATATCGCTCTAAAATCTTGTGTTTTAGGACTACCATTAAGTTTACCTGGGTCAGGAAAAGATTGGATAAGATCTTCTTGAGTATAGGTAAAAGTATTATTAGCGTATATTAAATCGGTATTTTTGGGCCATGTATTACCTTCAACTGCGGGTTCATATACATTATAAAATTTAGTATCAAAAGGTATACCATCAGGATTGTAATTGTTAACTAATCTATCTCCTGTTAATCTAGTATATTTTCCTGAAACCCCGGTATTATCAGGGCTATCAATAGTTTTTAAGTATTTTAAAGAATCTGGATTGTTTTGTTTAGGAGTCCAGGTTTCGGGTCCGTTAGGTATTTTACTTAAGCTACCAGATTGTGGTTTATTTAGATCAAAACTTGGTAAAAAATTTACTAAATTAAGAGAACCACTAGGTGTATAAATTGTAGGTCCTCCCCAAGTCCAAGATTTAAAAGGCTCTACTTTTAAACCACCAACTTGTTGGTTATTAACATTAACAGATCTTTGTTGATTTTTACCATAAAAATAATCTGGGTTAGAAACTTTTAAAGGGTTATTATTACCAGTTCTTTTATCAGCGAATCTAATATTAGTAGTACCTACACCTAATATAGAACCTGGACCACCTCTATATGATAAAATATCATTATCACCTACATTTAAATTGACTCCTGAAAAATTCCAGTTACGTATTGCTTCGTTTTTATCAATAGCTTCGAATAAACTAACTAGTCTATTTTCTGCAAGTGGTTGAGAAGGTTTTACAACAGAATTATATAACCCATCCCCTACAGCATAAGCTCCGGTTTGTTCAAATGGATTAATCCCTTGTTTATTTAAATGACCTCCAAAAGCTATAACACCAGCCTCAGCTAATGTATTTAATGGAGTATAAATGCCTTCATTCATTATACCACTAGTTTGAGTACGAGCGGCTGAGTTAGATAAAACGTTTTGTTTAGCAATAAAAAATAATCCGTTAGGAGACTTTAAATCAAAAAACATTTTAGTTAGTCTTTTGATATCTGTTAAAGAATCTCCTACGGTTAGGTAACCTCCCCTTAAAATAAAGTCAGGAGATTTTGGTTCTAAACCAACTGGAATCTTAGCCTGGATATAGGGTTGACCACTATATCCGCCTCCAGGGGTATCCTTACCGTACTTGAGGCTTTTTAAGTCGGTTACTAATTCTACTAAAGGCATTTATATTATCCTGGAGGATTGTCTAAATACTTAGATGGAGTTTTTCCGTTAAGGTCTAATTGTGATGGTTGTGGTAAAGCATTATTGTAACCATCATTGTATGCTGTGTAATTGTTAGATACAATAGATGCAGCTGAACCATCTAAAGAATATCCTGGCTGGCTACCATCAGCATGTAGTTTAGATTCTTTAGTAGCTAAAGGATTAACTTTAGGAGTTTTACCATCATACGGTGTTAAATTAGATCCCTGGTTAAGTAATAAATCGAGTATTCCCATTATTTGCAAATTTAAGGTTTTGTTATAAATATTAAAACTTATTGAGTTTTATAAGTGCCCATAGCCATAGCTGTACCTACTTTATTACCATCAAGATATACTGTGCCTTCTTTGCTTAGGATTTGTCCTAGTAAGTTTTCTACAGCGACCATACGTTCAACTAACGGAGATAAATTAATTGAAGGTGATGATGAGGTATTTGCTGATTGGTTTTTACCTCCTAAGTTAGTACCGGCTATTACCGTGTCTTTATCGTTTAAATCAATAGCACCCTCAGGAGCTAACAAAGTACGTTTACCATATCCGGGGGAAACAACATCATCTCCTTTAAAACGATTGTAAACTCCTATACCTAAAGCTGTGGCTCCTGCAAGAGCACCTGCCATTAAAACTGGACCTATAATAGGAATACCTGCAACGGCTTTAGCAGCACTAAGTGCTAAAGAACCAACATCAACTAACATACTTCCTAGTTTTTTAGCTTTAAGGAGTCCTTGCATTGCTAAATCTTTTATAGTAGCTAATATACCTCTTTGTTTTACAGCTAGTACAGCATTTTCAAAAGCTAAGCCTATATTTTTTTGCACATTAGCCATTCTTTCATGAACTACTGCTATAGCAGCTAATGTATTCTTTTTTAGGGAATTTACTATACTAGCATTTTCTAGAATTAAATTCTTTTCAGCTGTCCCTTTTTTAACATTTTCAAAATATGTTAATCTGGATTGATAAAATAGTTTTTGTTTATCAGTAATTAAACCTAACTTATTAAGAGCAGCTGCGGCTTGGGCTTGAAGTAATCCTCTTTGTTGAATTAATAAAATTCCTTTATATACGGCATATACTGGGAGTAAATATTTACCAAGCTCTATAGTATATTTAACAATTTGTCCTATAAATCCTGCTAAAGGAGCTACAGCTTCGGCTATTTTACCAAATATATCTAATATAGGAAGTAAAGGTTCGGCTATAGAAACAAATACTTCTTTTAATTTTTCTATAGAAGCTGTGAATCTTTCTTGGACTGATTGAGATCTAAGTTGTTGAGCATATTGTTCATCACCTAATCTTTTAGTTGCTTCTTCATAACCATATCGTTTAACTAAAAGATCAAATCTTTTTTTAGCTTCTTCTGAGTCTTTTGCTCCGATTTTAGCTAATGCTTCTCTTTCTATTAAAGATTTAGCTAAATCTTCACGTGTCATTCCAACAGCTTTAGCTAATGCTTCTTGTTTAAAAACATTCATTTCAGTAAAGTCTGCTGCTTTGCCAGTTTGTTTAGCAATTTCTTCAGCAACTGTAGCTATCTCTCCGTTTAATGCTGCTAATCTAGCTTTTTCTAAATTAAGATTTTTACCTGTTAATAATTCAGCTTCTAATTCTGAAGAAATAGAATTTTCAAAATCAAGTAAACTAGATGATATTTGTTCTACTTGTTGTAGAGTAACACCTAATGCTTTGGCTTTTACTACAGCTTTAGCTATTGCTTCAGGTTGACCTCCTAAAGTAAGTAAAGTAGCAGAAGAAATATTTTTAGCTTCTTCTAAAATTTGTTTTTGATTTAAAGCTAACCCATTAGCATCTGAGATTGCTTTGGCTTCACCTAAGAATGCTTTAGTATTATCTTCTAATTCTCTACCAGTTAAAATACTAGTTTTATATAAGCCAATAGCGGCCTCATTAGATAATCCTGCTTCTTTAGTTAATCTTTGAAAGGTTACTAAGGATTCCTCGCTAATCTGTCCAAATGTACCAAATTCATTATTTAAAGTAACAAAAGAATCTACTAAACCCTGGGTAGTAACATTTAGTAAATACGCATTATTAGCTGCTGAGTTTAGTTCATCTGAGATTCCTGTAGCTTCAGCATAGGAAATGCCAAAGTTTTTAGCTAATTTTCCTGTAGATTCATCTAAAGCAAATAAGGCATCTACTATTCCTAGCACAGCTGATTGAATTAAGTTAGCTGGGGTAAGGGCTTCTAATAGGTTAGTTTTTAATAAACCCACATAAGTACTAGCAGCATTAAACTTAATTCCGGCAGCATCTGCTTCTTGTGCTAATCGTTTGGTTTCAGCTACAGCTTCAGCAAATCCTAATGAAGGTAATCCTATTTTAGATAAAGCTTTATCAATACCTTCAGCTAATTGGGGAATAAAACCTAACTTTTTTTCAACTTCTTCGTTTACTTTTAAAATAGCATTAAATCCATCTTGAAGAAGCTGAGTGTCTGCTATTTGTTGTTCAATTTCTGCTGTAGATTTTCCTTGAGTAGCTAATTGATCTCGAGTAGTCCTTAAAATATCGGTTTGACGACGTGCTTGTTCTTGTAATCTTTTAAATTTTTTATCATCTAAATCACTATCTCCTCTTCTAATACTTAAGGTTTCACGAGCAATACCTGATAGTTTTTCTAGGGCTGATTTTTGGGCGTTAAGTAGACTTTTACCTTTTGTAAGTTCAGATACAGAATCTGCAAACGATTTAGATACATAATCTAAATTATTTGAAATATTATCAATAATAGTATTGATATCTTCGGATAAGGCTCTAAATTCTTCAACGGTAGCATTATTCTTTCTTAAAGCTTCATATTCTTCTTGAAGACGTCTTTTTCTGTCTTTATCAAGTTTTTCAAGCTTTAAGGCAGCCTCAATGCGTTTTTGATAATTCTCTAATTCGTTAGCCATTCAAATGAATATTTGTTATAAATATTATTACTTATAACTTATTTTACTATATGGTTTAGATGCACCAGCAAACGCCGGAGTATTTACTTTACCTGAGGAATCTACAGCTGTTGTTTTGTTAGAACCTTGGTTAGCTTGTTCCATTGCTTTAGATTCTTCACTATAAAATTCTTGTATTTTAAAGAAAGTAAATTTCCTTAGCCATATGGGCATAGAATAGACTGTTTCCCAGTCATAACCACCCTTACCATGAAATACTATTTCATGGATTTGGGTAAATAAATTCATTCTAACTTGGGGAGCTACCTCAGGCGTCAGGCCAAAAAAAGCTAAGATTTACAGGTATAGCGACCTCCTCACCGCTATTTGTAGTAAATGTTAAATTAACATCTGGTTGAACCTGACGGATATATTCTCTTAGTGCTCTTGAATCACGGGCTAGTAGATTATTGTCTACAAACTCACGAATAGTTTTAGCTTCTCTATTACTATCAACTGAAGTAAGAATATATTTTAAACGAGTTGATAATTCAGGTGAAGAATCTTTGTTAATTTTCTTTAAACCAGCTAATTCAGCATCAATTTTTTTATCATCAGCTGAGGTTAGGATTTTAAATGTTACATCAACCCCTGAATTAGGGAGGGTAAAAGCAAATTCGTTTACTCCTTTAGTAACTAAGGATTCATCAAAAGGTTTATTATCAATAGTAGATAAATCAACTACGTAAGATTCATCATCATAAACAAAATCGTAGTCTTTACCATAACCTAAAATACGAGCAGCAACCATAAGTGCATTTTTATCACCTATAATTAAATCATCGTAATTAATTTTAGTTACAATAAGAGATTGTAATAGTTTATCCAATACAACACCTTGTTTGATGTAGGCTTGGTTTGTAAGAATATCTTCTTCTTTAGCAGTCATGTATTTCATTTCTACCTTTCCTTCTGCTAAAGGATTTCCTTCTGGGTATAATAGACCTTTTGAAGGTAACTCAACTATTTCTGTTGGGATTTTAAATTCGCTCATAGATTATTTGTTATAACTAATATGTTTATAAATACTATAAAGGGAGGTTCTTTAACGGGTTAATTAATAAGATTTACCTTGTATACGGCTAAGATCAAAATCTTTGTATACTTTAGTTTCTAGTTTATCAGTTCTACTGTCTATATGACGGTAAAGTTTTTCTAGCTCATCTCTGAGGTTTCTATCTAGGTTAGTTGAATAATCAATACATCTAATTTCAAGAGCATTATTATCACGTATAATTGCTTCATCAATATTTTGAAGAATATTGATTTGTTTTTGGAGATTTTTGATTTCCATATAATTCATAAACATAACCACAACCATTATCAGAATAATGACAGCAGCTACACCTAAAATAAATGATGTTGTTTCCATAGTTTGTTTAGTATTTAGATGTCAAAGAACCTATCCCTTATAGATTGAGTTATAAGATAAAAAAAGAGCTTGGCAAAGCCAAGCTCAAATTTAATTTTGATAAAAAACTTTTTAAAAGTTTAATACACAATAATCCATACCAAGTGTTAGTGATAGGCTGATAGCAGTATTTTCTGTATCCCAGTTGTATTCACCAAAGTTACCACCCTTAATAAATGCTCCTTTGATTACCCATTCAGAAACGATATCACCTACAGGACCTAAAACATCGATAGTTAAATCTTTTTTATAAAAGTCTGAATAACCATCTCTACCTGTTACTGATTCGTGGTGTAAACGTACCCATTCCATTACAGCTTGTGCTCCAGAAGGTGTGATTGGATCAAATAACGTCATTGTTAAATCTGACCAAGTGGTTTTACCCTTAACCTTTCTGTACACGTTAATGTGGTTAAGTACTACTTCACCTTGTTCGAAAGTAACAGCTGAAATTGCTTTGATTGTGTAAGATGGAATACCATCTACGTACATGATAAAGCGGTTCGCCTGTTTTGGTTCAAACGCTGTGAAAAATATTTCGTTTGGGTCTAATACTGCCATTTTGCTATATTATTTATTTTATTATAAATATTATCAATTACAATTCTTATGCTGGGAAAGTAGCTCCAGTTGGTAAGATGTTGAAGTCTAGGTAAATGAATTCAGCAGTCTTAGTTGGTTGTAGATAGATTTGACCGATTAATTGGTTTCTATCGATTACGTCTGGAGTGTTATTGGAATCATCCATGATTACTCTAAACGCGTATAAACCTTGACGTTGTTGAACTGATTCTAGGTATGGGTTAACTTGGCTTAAGAATTGGTTTCTAGTAGCGATTGTGTTTTGTTCAAACACTAAGTTATTAGCTACTTGAGAAATGTAAGACTTAAGGGCGATTAACAATCTTCTAACATTTACACGATCAAGTGCAGATGATTTTTTCTGTAGAGTTTTCTGACCATATACTACAACTCCAGTTCCTGGGAATGTAGCAATTGGGTTTACATTACCTACATATAAATTGTTACGATTAGTTTGTGAAAGTTTTCTTTCTGCTCTTACTACGGTATCTAAACCACCTCTGTTAATACCCGCCGGAGCGAACCAAGGCTCACTTACACTGTCAGTAAACGCGTATACTGCCGGAATCATAGTAGAGGCTGGCACCCATACTAATTGACCAGTACCTGGATCAATAGTTTGTAACCAAGGCCAGTAAGCAGCAGCATATGAACTGTTTACAGCTGAAGCATCTGTAATTACTTGAGAGATTGCAGAAGCATATGGGCTAGGATCAACTACAGCAATAGCATCACCTCTAGATTGAACAGCATTTACTAAAGTAGTTGTTTGAGAAGCATTATCTTGCAATGTTAAACCTGGAACTGAAATTACATTAAATCTATAATCATCTTGGTTAGATATTAATGAAATCATATCATCATAATCCGTAGCATTAATACCTTGAATGTTGGTAGTACCTTGTGATTGAGAATAATATAAAGCACCGGCTCCATAGAACAAATCACCTAAAGCTCCTGCAAAAGCACCACTAGTAGCTGCTGGGATATAAGGTTGGAACGCAGGTTTAGCTGTACCGTTGTTATCAAAGAAGTATGGAGTTGGGTTAACTACTGAAGATACATAAACATATCTTGAATTATTAGGATAGTTACCAATTGTTTCAATATAATTTTCAGCTGAGTTGTATTGTTGGTAGCTATCACCAATTACTCTAGCAATAAAGTTATCTTGAGTTGGGTCTAATGATAAGCCCGACCATGTTTCAAGAACAATAGGTTCAGTAGCTGTATCATTACCTTGTCTAATTAATAAGCTAAACTGACCTGAACCTGTGTCTACTCCTGTAATCTGCCATCTAACGTTATCAGCTGAACCGCTTGCTAAAATGCCATTAGTACCTAATGAACTTGAACTGTTCATTATAACGCCTTCAGAGAAAGTTTTTAATACAAAAGAAGCTGAAGTGTTAATAGCTGCTATAGAGGCAGAAGCTGGGGACCATGATCCTGAAGCTACTCTAGCTACTAAAAGGGTTTCACCACCTTGTTGGAAATAGTTGTAAGCAGCAATTGAAGTAAAATAGCTGTATTCTTGACCACCACTTAGGAAAGTGCCACCAAATTTACTTAAGTAATCTGAGTATGTAGTAACTACAGTTGGGATCTCTACAGGACCTTTTACAGTAGGACCAATGATGGCGGCACCTACAGTTACAGGTTGCTGCGTGATAAACGACTGGTCATTTTCTCTAGCTAATACTCCAGGTGAAATTAAAGTTTCTGCCATTGCAAGTTATATTTTTAGTTTTATTATAAATATGTAAAATCTTTTCAAAAATATAATATAACCTTTAAAATATAACTTAAGTTTATAATGAAGTAATTTCTCCTGTTTCTAAATTAAGACTACCATCTCCATACTTTTCTGTAAGGGTTTTTCCTAATTTTACGTTTTCAGATTCAATTATTTCTATTTGGTTTTTTAAATTTTCCTTTTGTTTATTTAAAAGAATAATTTGATATTCAATTTGACCAAGAGCACTAATTAAATTAATCTGTTTTTCATTTAGGTCTTTTAAAGATTGTAATTCTTCAGGAGTTAAAACTTTTTTTTCCATATGATTATAAATATTATTTTTTTAGTAAAGGTTTAATTTTAGACATTACTAATTGTGGAGTAATTGATTTTTGACAAATGTGTTGTTTATCTGTTCCTTTCCAAATAGGACACCAATCCCAATCACCAGCATCAAATGCAAAATTAGGATTTGTCCAACATGGAAAACAATTATCGGTCATTATACGCGTAACACGAGTAGTAAATTCGTGATTTTTTTCTGCAAAACCATTTATCATTGCTGTATGTTTTCCAATAGACCAGTTTAGCCACGATAAACCTGAGCCTAAACCTATAAATAAATCAGCGTGATATAGATAATTAACTACATTACTAATAGGATGTCCATAATGATTAATAGTACCAGGAATGTTAAATTCATTTTGAGTTAAACTAATTACTAAATATCCTTGTTGGTTTAATAATTTAACTAAAGAACACCAATATTCATATTTCCATTCTTTACAGCCTGCTGTAGCGTTTGGACCTATTACAACATATTTTTGTTGATAAGGTCTTTCACCTTTAGAAACGTTAATCCCGTAATTTAATTCTTTAAATTCTAACCCTAAAATATCGGTAGCGGTAGCTTGCATAGGAATAGTATTACATTGACGTGGATGACAACTTGGGTTTTTCCATCCTCCGTCTTTATCTCTAAACCAGCCTATTTTATAATGTGCTGCACATTCTGTATTAGTGCCGGGGTTTATAAATTCTACATTTTTATAGGTTTCTAAATCTTCAAACCAATCATTATGGAATGTAGATAATACAACTTTACAATTATGTTTTTTAGCAAATTCAACTGCGTAAGGAGACCAACCAATAGTATCACCAATTGCTTTAGATTCTAAAGAGATTAATACTCTTTGATTAGTTAAATTTAATTTACTTACTTCTTTACCATCTACTCTAATAGACCAAGGAACATAGTATTGTATACCACATTCTACCCACATATTATTGTTGATAGTTTCTGAGTGGTAAACTTTACCAGTTGAAGAATCTACAAATTCTACAAAATAAGATTTATTAAGATTTCCTAAAATTTCTACTTTAGGTTTACCTATATAATTGATATGGATAGTATTTTTATCTTCTGGTTCTTCGTAATTATCAATAAATTCTTGAAGGGTATTTTTCCCTATTTCAGCTATTTTATCCCAATTAAAGTTTTCGTGAATAATTTTAGCATCTTTAATTGCTTTTTCTTTATGCTCTTTATAATTAACATAAGCATCTCTCATTACTTTAGCTAGATCTTCGTAATCTGGTTCATAATAAGAACCTACTAATAATCTTCCTTTATAATCAGGATCTTTAGCTGGTAATTCGCCCCATGTTTTTACAGGTAATCCTTTACCTTCAGCAAATTCCATTTGACCAGAACAAGCTGAATAAATAGAGGGGGTACCACAAGCCATAGCCTCAATTAAAGGTAAATTCCAACCTTCACTACGAGCACAAGATAAAAACACGTGACCGTTTTTTAAATAATCAATATAATCTTTTCGAGAAGGAAAATGAACTATTTTAATACGTGAATCCTCTAAACCATAGTGTTTTAAACGATTTTCGGTTGTTTCTAAACCATCTCCTGAGAATGAGTTATCAACTGAAATTATCAAATCAACGGGTTCTTCTGGTTTAAATTCTTTAAGGAATGTTTCAATAATCTCTTTAGTAGATTTTCTATATTCCCATCTTCCAAATACAACAAATTTAAAACGACCATCACCATAATATTCAGGAACATTTTTAGTGAGTTCTGGGGAGAAGGTGTTAACATCTACTCCTTCAGGTACAACTTTTACTTTATCAACGGGCATACCTTGAGCAATAGTACACTCGGCTTGCCATTTTGAGGGCACCCAGATTTGATCGTATTCTTTTAACTTATTAAAAAAATGTTCAGGTTGTAGAGTTGACTCCCAAACATTATAAGCAATTTTAGGACCTTTATAAGACGAATAGTAATAGTGATGATCTGTTTCTTCTAAAACTATATTGATATTATGTTCAAACTCGTTAGAATAGTTAGAATACAATTTATGGTCTTCTAATTTACTATACTGATTTTTGAGTGTTTGTTCGTATAGTAATGTTTTATCTAAATCATCTATGTAGGGTTCTCCGTTGTGGGGTTCGTCATTAAAACCATCCCATGATTTACCAATAGTAAAATTTCTAACCTTTACAGGAATTAATTTAGATAAATGTCT
>Ga0222712_10002305_pt1 | contig 22001 bp, 19 predicted proteins | sample C33_657DmetaG_FD_165043 | JGI IMG/M metagenome (GOLD analysis project Ga0222712, IMG submission 165043) | Estuarine water microbial communities from San Francisco Bay, California, United States - C33_657D | ecosystem: Environmental > Aquatic > Marine > Unclassified | place: USA: California... | reverse complement strand
CCCAACGATCAGTTGGCGCGCTTACTGGGTTTGCGTCTATCAGAACGTCTGAAGCAGCCCATTGTGATCGAGAACAAACCAGGCTCGAGTGGCGAAATTGCAGCCACGCAAGCCGCAGCGGCAAACCCTGATGGCTACACGCTTTTGTTCGGTTCGAGCGGCGCGTTGACCATCAGCCCTAGTCTGAATAGCAAACTCCCTTACGACCCGCTCAAAGACCTGACCCCGATCTCGATGGTGGCACTTAACCCAATGTTGCTTGTGGTGTCGCCTAAGTCGGGCATCACAAGTGTGCCAGATCTGATCACACGCGCCAAGGCTCAGCCGGGCAAACTAACCTTTGCATCAGCCGGCACCGGGAGCCCAACCCACCTTTCTGGTGAGTTGTTTCGAAATATGGCAGGGATCGACTTACTGCATGTGCCCTACAAGGGCGGCGGCCCAGCCATGAACGACGTCATGTCAGGCGAGGTTGACATGTATTTTGCAGGCCTGTCGACCGCCTTACCACTCGTGAACGCCGGTAGACTGCACGCACATGCGATCACAACCAGCAAGCGCTCAGATACCGTACCGAATCTACCCACTATTAGTGAGTTCGGTTTTCCAGACTATTCATCCATCATCTGGTACGGCGTCTTGTCACCTGCGGGCTTGCCACAACCGATTGTGACCATGCTGCGCGAGCATATTTTGGTCATCATGAACATGCCAGAATTTCGCAAACAACTATCCGACTCAGGTGCCGAGATCTTTGACCAAGGCCCAGCTGAATTCAAAGCCTTCATGAAAGAGGACTTAGACAAGTGGGCAAAGGTAATTGCTGAAACGAAAACTACCAAATAATTGACAGCTGCCGGACGAACAACCAAAGCCGCTCGAAGCCTACCTGCACGTCGTGAATGCGTGCAGATTTCTCTTTGAAAAATAAAACCTGGTGCCCAGTTCGCGAAGATTGTGGCAGAAGGCCTTAAGCAATCGCAGCAGGCCAGTAACGATCGCGTAAGATTTTTTTATAAAGCTTTCCGGTGGGATGGCGAGGTAACTCAACCGCGAAATCAATACTACGCGGGCATTTAAAATCGGCCAACTGTTCTCGACAATAAGCGATGAGTTCGGTTGCTAAACTATCGCTGCCACTCTGATCTTTCACAAGCTGCACCACCGCCTTCACTTCTTCACCAAAATCCAGATTGGGGATCCCGAACACGGCGACATCCAACACTAAGGGATGACCAATCAGAATAGCTTCAATTTCTTGAGGATAAATATTGATCCCCCCCGAAATGATCATAAACGCCTTGCGATCGACTAAGTACAAGTAACCTTCAGCATCCATACGTCCAATATCGCCGAGTGTTGTCCAACCCAACGCGTTGCGGGTCTCAGCTGTTTTCGCGACATCACCATGGTACTCAAATTGTGGGCCCTCAGAAAAGTAGACAAGACCCGTTGCGCCGACTTCAAGTGCCTGCCCCTCTTCATCGCAGATGTGTGCCACTCCTAGCGCGGCTTTACCCACTGAGCCTTGATGCAACAACCACTCGTCACTCGTAATTGAACAAAAGCCATTATTTTCTGTGCCGGCGTAATACTCATCAATGACAGGCCCCCACCACTGAATCATCTGCAACTTCACATCAACTGGGCAAGGCGCGGCCGCATGAATCGCCCGCTTCATTGAGCTCAGATCAAAACTCAACCGCGTGGCCTCAGGTAACTTGAGCATTCGTACAAACATCGTCGGTACCCACTGACTGTGCGTAATCTGGTGCTGTTGATGCAATGCCAAAGCCGTTTGTGCGTCGAACTGACTCATCACAAAGACCTCGCCCCCAAGCTTGATGTTGGTCATACTGTGGCGCAAAGGTGCGGCATGATACAGAGGCGCAGGCGACAGATAGCGGCAGCCCTGGCCATAGCCGTAAAGGCCTTCTAATAAATTCACCAAGAAGGTACGCATGCCTGAAGAGCCTTCGGGTAAAGGCCACTTCACACCTTTAGGCCGACCGGTTGTACCAGATGAATAAAGCATATCCAGGCCCTGCGCTTCATCTGAAATTGGGGTCACAGAAAACTGCCCCGCGCGAGCTTGCCAACTTGGCCAACCAGCTTGCGCCTGACCCACGACAAATTGCTGAATGGACTTGTTCATGGTTTGACTCACTTTTTCACCAAGCTCAAGTAAATCCTCACCAACAATTAATACCTTGGCGCCACAATCTTGCACAATGTATGCGATCTCGGCAACGGTCAGACGAGTGCTCATCGTGGTGTAGTACAGGCCGGCTCGCTCTGCACCAAAACATATTTCAAGAAATTCGCGCTGGTTTTTGAGCAAAATCGCGACATGATCGCCGAGCCGCGCGCCGCAAGCCCTGAAGACATGAGCCGCCTGATTCGCCCGTTGTTCAAGCTGACCATAGGTCACGACTTCGGGTTCACCACAAATTCTGAAGGCGATCGCGTCGGGATCTTGATCGTTGGTGTCGATTGGGTAAAGCAGTCTCATTTCAGTTCGTGCGAAATACAGATTTTCCCGAACTGAGCACCGCTTTTTAGATAAGCAAAGGCCTCTTTCAATTCTGCAAAATCAAATACCCGATCAATCACAGGGCGAATTTGATGTTGCGTCATCGCACGCAACAAAGCCTCAAACGCATCGCGATTGCCCACCGTGATCCCCTGCAAGCGCACTTGACGCGTGATGATTAAGCCCAACGAGGCAGACATCGCAATGCCTGACAGAATTCCAATCATCGATAAGGTGCCGCCTGGCCGAATACAACGCAATGACTGGGGCAAGGTTTTTTCACCTCCTAGCTCTACGATGTGGTCGTAGCCGTTGCCTTCGGTCAATTCACGAGAAGCTTTCGCCCACTCTGGCGTGGTCAGATAGTTGATGGTGTAGTCAGCGCCCATTTTTTTTAAGCGCTCAATCTTGGTATCACTTGACGAGATGACCGTCACCTGCGCACCCAACATTTTGGCAAACTGCAAAGCGAAAAGCGATACGCCACCCGAGCCTTGCAACAATACGCGATCGCCTGGCTTGACCTGACCGCATGTCACCAAGGCACTCCAGGCTGTCACGGCCGCGCAAGGAAGCGTTGCGGCCTCAAGATCAGACAAATAAGCCGGGATCTTAACCAAGCCCTCTTCAGACAAACACATATACTCGGCCATCGTGCCATCAATGGGTCCGCCTAACGAATGCGTCAAGCGCTCTTGATTCGGCTCGCCTGAAATCCACTTTTGAAAGTACGTCGGACACACGCGGTCACCGACTTTAAAACGCGTCACCCCTGTGCCGATTTCAACAACCTCGCCCATCCCATCCGAAACGGGTATCAAGGGCAAGGTACCCGTCGCAGCGCCATAGCCACGCTCGGGGACAATCGGGTCGCGATAATTCACTGACGACGCTTTCATTTTGACCAACACTTGCCCGGCAGCCGGGTTAGGGGTCGGTCGCGTACTGAGCTTTAAGTGCTCAAGCCCCCATTCACCCTCAATTTGAAATACGCGCATAACATTCAACCTGTGTTTTTTAAGTTTTTACTAATTCTTTCAAGCAACATTTCAGTTGAACCATCAACCAACGTCGCAACTTGTGCTGCGGCAACGTGCCGCAGCAACGGATAGCTGTCGCGCAACCCCTCTGCGCCCATCGCATGTAACAACGCGGGCAAATGTCGTTGCGCAGCACGTGTCGCAAACACCTTCGCTTTAGCCGCGAGGTCTTGCGATTGAGTGCCCTCATCTATTGCCTGCGCCGCACACTGTACTAAGGCGCTTGCCGCTTCAAGATCAACCGCTGCCTCAGCGAGCATCCAACGCCAACCTTGGTGTTGCGCCAAGGGCTGGCCAAACGTCTGTCGATGCTGACCATACGCGTGTGCGATACGCAGGCTTTCTTGCAACATACCGACACACATCGCTGCAACATACACCCGTGCACCGTTGATCGATTCGAGGGCTCGCTTAAAGGCAAGACCGGGGGCATGCAACATTTCATCGGCCTGAGCAGCGTATCCCTGCAACCGAAAGCCGCCTGTGCCGCTCAAGGCCGCAGCTGAAGTAAACGTATCACTAGACCGTTCAAAACCTGGTCGCGTGGCTTCGACTACAAAAGCGGCAATCCCAGCGGCACCCGCGTCAGGTTGTGTCTGCGCATACACCAAAAACACATCCGCAATTTTTGCATTGATAATCCAAGTTTTCTCGCCTTGCAGTCGCCAACCGTCTGAGGTCTGAACCGCGCGGGTCGTCACCGCTGAAAAATCCGACCCCGCCCCAGGCTCAGTCAAAGCGGTACAACCGATCAACTCGCCACTCAACAACCCAGGTACCCAACGCTTCGAGACTGCGGCGGGCAACCAACGTGACAGATCATCAGCCACGTTCTGCGAGTTGATCACCGCCATTGACACACCAAAATCCACACTGGCCAAGCGTTGAGCGAGCTTCGCTTTGGTCGAGTAAGGCGCACCAAAGCCACCGTGTTCATGTCCAACTTGAATCCCAGTTAAGCCAAAGCTTGCGGCAACGCGCATCCGCTTTCGCTCGCGGGCAGCATCATAGGAGCCAAGTAAAGAATCGGCGCTTATCGCTTGAGCGCAAAAGCGCTCAAGCTGCTCGAACCATTGGGTCAGACTACGCGTACTGTGGGTCATTGCGTTCAACGTCTTTTAAAGAGACTCGTAAACAAATGCCAAGCATACGCCAAGAGTGGAACAATCCCGCGTGGCATAAATATTGTCGTTAACACCAACAACAAACCATACACGATGAGCCGATACGTTTCAGCAACGCGCAAGAACTCGGGCAACGCGACGACGAGAAAAGCACCCACGACAGGGCCTGCCAACGTGCCGCTGCCCCCAAGAATCACCGCCAAGATCGCATTCAGAGACTGATCCACACCAAAGGGTTCAGGGTTTAAGAAACCAATGAAATGTGCATACAGCGCCCCGGCGACACCGCATAACGCGGCACTCAACACAAAGGCAAACATCTTGTAGCGCCAGGCGAATACTCCGGCCGCGTCTACTAGCGGCTCATTTTGTCGAATCGCCAACAAGACTCGCCCTACCCGCGAATGTAAAACTAAACCACAAATCACCGTGGCACAAACCGCGCACATCAGAGTGAGATAGTAGTAAGCGTTACGTGTTTCAAAATTAACAAGCAGGCCAAAGACAGAAAAGTTTTCTGGCTTGGGAACACCCGTGATGCCCGATTCACCACCCGTCAACGAGCTGTAGTTAATCAGCAAAATGAAAATGACTAAGTTATAGGCCATCGTCACAATTGCAAAATAATGGCCCTTCACTCTTAGGCTGGGGTATCCCACCATAATGGCCAACAGGCCCGCAATCAAGGGTGCGCAGGCCATGCTAGTCCAGACAGACCACCCGAGCTTAGTCGTCAGCAACGTCGACGCGTAAGCACCGACTCCCATAAAGCCCGCGGCGGCAATTGACACATAGCCAGTGAAACCTTGCACTAGATTTTGACCTTGCGCGACAATCACCCAAATCAAAGCCAAAATCCCTAAATGCAAAAAGTAGGGAACCTTCACTAACGCGGGTGCGAGCGCAAGCACTAACAGACTCAGCAAGGCCCAGCCAAGGTGTGTTTTGACTACACTCATTTTTTACCCAACAGGCCTTCAGGCCTAAACAACAACACCACAATCATGACTAAAAAGGCGATCACATCTTTATAAGCCGACGATAAATAGCCTGCCGCCAGTGCCTCGCTGACACCCAGAATCAAGCCACCGACAATCGCGCCCGGCACCGAACCCAGGCCACCTAAGATCAACACGGCAAAACCTTTGATCACTAAGCTTTCACCCAAACCAGGTGCAAGCGCAAGCATGGCCCCCACCAAAGCACCGCCAGCCACTCCTAGTGCCGACGACAAGCCAAAGACCACCAGCGCGACCGCATTGACATTGACGCCCATCAAAATCGCTGCCGAGCGATTTTGCGCCACGGCGCGAATCGCGCGACCTGTTTTCGTTCGACTCACAAAAAAAGACATGGCGACAATCAACACTGCAGTCGTCACCATCACGTATACCCGCAACTCTGTGACCACCAACCCCGCCAGATTGAATACACTTTGAAACGGCGTACGGATCACCATTTGGTCTGGACCAAAGGCTAACAAATTCAAGCCATCAATCATCATCGTCAGCCCAAGAGCAATGATGAAGGCGTTGATATGCGCAGCATTTTGTACTGGACGATACGCAAAACGCTCAACGAGCAAACCAAGGATCGCGCCCACCACCATCGCAAGCGTCATCGCAACAAAAAATGGCACACCCAATTTTTCGATTAAGAAAAACGTGACATAGCCGCCCGACATGGCCACAACCCCATGGGCAAAGTGCGCAATCCCTAAGATGCCGAAAACAATCGTCAAGCCGATGGCGATCAGGGTGTAAACCGCCCCAATCGCCAGCCCATTAAAGACCTGTTGCAAGAACTCAATCACACAAGCATCCCCGTACTGGATCGCTAACGATCATTTACGCAGACCTCTTAAGTAGGTTGAATAGGCCGCAGGATCAGAGGGCAAATCTTGTACATAGACCCACTTACCCTTTTGCCATTGAAACGCACCATTTGACGTATAGGCCTGTCCGTTTTGATCAAACATCATGCCCGCAACGGGTAGATATTTCATCACCGCCTCTGAGGGCACACCGATTTTGAAAGCCGCCGCAGCGACCTTCAGAGGATCGCTTGCGCTACCAGCAGCTTCGATCGCATTTTTCAAGACATAGACTTGGTCATACGCGTAAGGTGAGCTCGGCGATGGGGGTGTACCGTATTTTTTTGTATAGTTCGCAACGTATGTCTTGGCGGTAGCGCCCAGTGCCTCAAGAGTCAACTCTGTCGGGCGCAAATCCCACACGCCTTCCATTTGCTCGGTGGTGGCAACCCTTAAAAATTGCTCTTCGCTACCGCTCGTGAAACCATAGCGTGCAACCTTCATCCCCATTTCAACTGATTGTCTGTACACAAACGCGGCAGGCTCAATGTAGCCCAGCACCAGAATTGCATCAGGGTTCAAGGCTCGTACCTTGGTGAGTTGCGGCGTCATGTCACGATCTTTTAAACCAAAGGTTTCTTTGGCAATAATCTTGCCGCCACCCTTTACGAACTCTTTTTCAAACGCTTCAAGATATTGCGTATAAAAGCCCACATCCAACGAGCCAATGACCGCGATGTTTTTTGCGCCCTTGCTTGCAACAAACGTACCCGCTGCTGCACCCGTAAAATCTGCAGGTGGTCTTGTACGCAACAAGTTTGGCGCACCCAGCGTCGTGATGCTACGCTCAGCCGCATTACCCACTAACATCAAGACCTTTTCTTTACCGATAAATGAAGCAACGGCGCTCGTTGGGCCAGAGCAACAAAAGCCAACGATGTATTGAGCGCTATCACGATCGATCAGCTTACGCACGGCGTTCGTACCTTCAGTTGGATTCGCCTTGTCGTCGTAGGCAATCACATTCAGCTTGTAGGTATCGCCGCCCGCTTTAATCCCTCCTTTCGCATTGATCTCTTCGGCAGCCATTTTTACCGCATTGGCCTGAGGCAAGCCGTACACCGCGCCAGGCCCAGTGAGTGAATCATTTAGGCCAAGCGTCAATTGCTTTTCAGCCGCACTGGCAAAGGCCATGGCTACGGCTAAAGCACCGCCCAGCATGCGCGACACTATTGTTGTGGTGCGAGTTTTCATATTGTGCTCTCCTGATGTTTTTAAATGATTATTGTTAAGACCGAATGCTGTTAGACGAAATTGTTTGTACGCTGAACCCTGACTAGAAAAAGTTGGCATCCTTCACACGACTGTCAATGCATTCTGCTATGCAAGGCAGAATGACACACTCCCTAAAACGTTAATGACCGAGATAGGCTTTACTCACTTCTGGATGCGACAGCAATTCAGCGCCGCTTCCTTCTAAAACGATCTCACCTGCCTCGTACAGATATGCGTGATCCGCTAAACCAAGCGCCATTTTTGCGTTTTGCTCCACTAATAAAATTGTCGTGCCACGGGCCTTGATTCGCGCAAGTGTCTCACCCACTTCTTGCACAATCTTAGGTGCCAAACCAAGCGAGGGTTCGTCAAAAATACACAGCTTTGGACGCGACATCAGTGCTCTGGCAATCGCGAGCATCTCTTGCTCGCCACCCGATAAGGTGCCAGCCATTTGCGCAGCACGTTGGCGCAAGACCGGAAACATTTCGAACATCTCGTTCAGATCGTCTGCCTCTTTAGTATCCCTTCGAGTATGCGCACCCATTTTCAAATTTTCTAACACGGACATTCCGCCAAACACTTGGCGCCCCTCGGGGCACATGGTGATGCCATGGCGTACGATCTGGTGACCTGATAGTCGTTCAAGCGCAACACCTTCAAACTCGATCGATCCAGAACGCGAGGGCAACAAACCTGTGATGCATTTCAAAGTGGTACTTTTTCCGGCACCGTTAGCGCCAATCAGTGAGACACATTGCCCAGCCTTCACTTCAAAACTCACACCATGCAAAACGTCTGTCTTGCCATAGCCTGCATAGAGATTATTCACCCTCAGCATTTAGTGCTCCGTTCCGAGATAGGCATCAATCACGGCCGGATCCGCACGCACCTGCGCGGGCGTGCCATCAGCAATTTTTTGTCCGAAATTCAACACCGCGATACGCTGACAAACCTCCATGATTAAGCCCATGTGATGCTCAATCACCAAAACAGCGACGCCGCGGTCACGGATTCGCAAAATGATCTCTGAGAGCTCAGCGCGTTCTTTGGCAACCATCCCCGCAGCTGGCTCATCCAGCAGCAAAACCCGCGGCTCCGTTGCAAGGGCAGTCGCAATCATTAATAAACGTTGCTGTGCTGATGAAATCGCTGAAGCGGGCGCGTGCGCGACACCCAGCAACCCCATAAACTTAAGCAAGGCTGCGGCACGGTCTCGCTGAGCCGCGTCTTCTTGGCGATAGGGTTTAGTGCGAAAAATTGCTTGCGCCGCTTTGGTTTCGAAGCGAGTATGCGCCCCTAACAGTACCTGGTCTAGCAAGCTAAATTCTGGAAAAAGACTCGTCGTTTGAAAGGTGCGGGCAAGGCCGAGGGCCACACGCTCACCGATCGTCGCAGTCGAAATGTCGTAGCCATCCAATAAAATCTGCCCGCGTGTCGCACGCATCGTGCCCGAAATCAAATTCACGCTGGTTGATTTGCCCGAACCATTCGGGCCGATTAGCCCAACAATTTCACCCGCAGCGATCTCAAGCGACAAGCCCTTGACAGCTTGAACACCACCAAAATTTTTATCGAGCTCACGTACAACGAGCAAAGGCTCAGTCATACATCACACTCTTGGACTTGATTGCACCGATCAACCCGCATACACATCTTTGTTTCACTTCAGACAAGACTCGCCCTCAACATTGAGGACGACGCACGATTCAGTCGTAACGAGAGTGATATTAGACCGATCGTCTATAAAATCGATTGGTATTTACCCTCAATGAATGTCTTTTACAAAAAAATGTTATACATCAAGCGAATAGAATATCTATTCGTGTGATTTTTTTATCTTTTTGTTTACTTTTTAAATATTAGTTAATCAAAATCTATGGGTACCCTCCACGCCATCGCACCACCTGACGGCGCTCGCAAAGACAATGCGTCAGACGCAGATATGCAGTTCAGGCACACCCGTTCGTTGGCGGCCAAGCAACGCGGCGATACCCGCTCGGCAATCATCTGGTGCGGCACCGAATTGCTAACAGAGCGTGGCTTTCAAATTACGGGCATCGACGAAATTTTGTCTATCGTTGGCGTCCCGAAAGGCTCTTTTTATTATTACTTCAAGAGCAAACGCGAATTCGGTGTCGCGGTGGTGGATAACTACGTTCAGTTTTATGCCCAGAAGATGGCTCTCCTCTTCGACAACCCCGAGCGGACCCCCTTGCAACGGTTGCAAGATTTTGTCGACGACGGCAAGGTCGGGATGACGAAATATGATTTCAGGCGCGGCTGCCTGATCGGCAATATGGGGCAAGAGCTTGCAGCGCTAAACGACGAATTCAGAGAGCGGCTTGAGCAAGTGATGCAGACGTGGGAAGCTCGCGTGACAACTTTGTTTGCACTCGCCCGTGACACTGGTGAAATCGCACAAAGTCACGACCCTGAAAGTCTGTCTCAGTTTTTTTGGATTGGCTGGGAGGGCGCAATTTTGCGCTCGAAGCTCACCCGCAGCGTCGCACCACTTGATCGCTTTGCGCAAATCTTTTTTAGTAAAGTGCTGCGCCATTAACACACCATCAAACGTCGCAGAACAAATTTAAAGATTACGCTAAATGGCGTATTCCAAAAAGATGTACGCGAATCTACTCCTCAAAATGATTGAGCTGCAATATCATCTTTTTAATTTATCAATTAATTCGCGCTTAGTTAGGCGAAACGTCTTGCCTCCATCGCAACGCGCAGAGGCCTTACTTTCGATCACTCGACTGTTTATGAAACTGAATTTTAAAAAAACTCTTCTCGCAGCTTCTATCGCTAGCACTCTTTTTGCCGGCCAGGCACTCGCCGCTGATCCTCCAAACATCCTGATCATTTGGGGTGACGATATTGGCCAGTTCAACATCAGCGCGTATAACAACGGCATGATGGGCTACAAAACACCCAACATCGATCGCATCGGTAAAGAGGGTGCGCTGTTCACCGACTGGTATGGCCAGCAAAGCAGTACTGCCGGTCGGGCCGCGTTTATTACTGGGCAATCACCTATTCGCACGGGTTTGACGAAGGTTGGTTTGCCAGGCATGCCCGAGGGCATGAAAAAAGAAGATCCAACCTTGGCGACGCTGCTGAAAGCGAAAGGTTATAAAACAGGTCAGTTCGGTAAAAACCACTTGGGCGACCGTGACGACATGCTACCCACGGCACACGGCTTTGACGAGTTTTTTGGCAATCTGTATCACCTCAATGCCGAAGAAGAACCCGAAAACCCTGATTACCCAAAAAATCCAGAATTTAAAAAGAAATTTGGTCCGCGCGGCGTCATCCACAGCTTTGCGGGCGGCAAGATCACCGACACTGGGCCACTCACCCGCAAGCGGATGGAAACCATCGACGACGAAGTCATGGTCAAAACGCTTGATTTTATGGATCGCGCAAAGCAAGAGAAAAAACCGTTCTTTATCTGGTGGAACTCAACCCGGATGCATATCTTTACGCATCTCAAAGCAGCTTCACAAGGCAAAACCGGTTTGGGCGTGTATGCCGATGGCATGGTCGAACACGATGGGCACGTTGGCCAGTTGCTGGCAAAACTCAAAGCGCTTGGCCTAGACGAAAACACCATCATCATGTACTCGACCGACAACGGCGCCGAGACCTTTACCTGGCCCGATGGTGGTACCACCATGTTCAGGGGCGAAAAGAACACCAATTGGGAGGGCGGCTATCGCGTACCGACCATGATCAAGTGGCCGGGGGTGATCAAACCTGGCACGATCAACAACGACATCGCGTCGCACGAAGATATGCTCACCACCCTCGTGGCTGCCGCAGGCGACAAAACAGCCAAGGCCGATCTCAAAGTGGGTCGCAAGATCGGCGACACGACCTACAAGGTGCACCTCGATGGCTATGACCTTGGGCCAGCACTCAAGGGCGAAGCTGCCTGGCCACGCAAAGAGTTTATTTATTGGACAGACGACGGCAGTGTCGCTGCCTTACGGTACGAGAACTGGAAAGTCACCTTCTTGAAACAAGATGCTGAGGGCTTGAAGGTATGGCAACAACCTTTCACCCAACTACGCGCCCCTAGCCTGACCAATCTGCGTATGGATCCGTTTGAGCGTGCCGAGCACGAAAATGCCATGGGCTATCAACGCTGGTATTTGGATCGTATGTTTGCGATTGCTCCGGCCGCAGCTTACGTGGGCCAGTGGCTGCAAAGCTTTCGCGAGTTTCCACCACGTCAAAAACCCGGCAGCTTCAATCTTGATCGCGTGATGGAAATGGTGTCTAAGCCTGCGCAAAACTAGGGAGAGTGCCCGTTAACTTCGGCTTAACTTCACGTGAATTTCGGCTTAAATTCACGTGAGCTTCGACTTGAGCTCGGCTTAGCTTCCCTTTACCGCAAATGGCCCAGATGTCGCAAAATACGAACGACATCTGGGCCGATGTGTTCATAAAAGCGATACAAGCCCGAGCATAAATAATTCAGCCCGACCTCGCCCTCGCGCGTTTTAATCAGACGATTTTTAGGGCACTCACCCCAGCACAACTTTAAGTAATCGCACTCGCGACACTGCTTAGGCAGAGTGTCGCGCTTGTCCATGCCAAATTTTTCTTGCGTCGCTGAAAACGCCAAATCGCCTAGGTGTGTTTGCGCGATCGTACCGAGCTTGTACTCTGGATACACAAAATGGTCGCACGAATACACAGAGCCATCGTGCTCAAGCGCCAGGCCTTTACCGCAAAACTCGGCCTGCGTGCACGTTTGCGCGGGCATGCCTGCAGCTTGCGCGACAGCGGTTTCAAAGAGATTGACGTGGATACGACCAAAGTCAGTCGCCAACCACTCATCCCAAACGCCTGACAAAAAACTGCCATAGTCGTCTGGGTCAACCGACCAGTCAGTCACAATGGATAACGGGTGGCCTGGCTTTGCGCGAGCGCTATCTTGCAGGGGTGCGGCAGAGAAATCCATTTTTGCTGGTGCTGCTTGCTTGAAGGCGCGTGGCTCGACCGCAGGATTAAACTGCACGCGCCAAGTACCGACCTCGTCGGCCAAAAATCGATACACCTCTTTAGGATGCAGCGCATTGCGGCGATTCACAACGCACAACGCTGCAAACGATACGTCAGCATCTACCAAACGTTTTGCCGCACTCATCACATAATCAAAGGTCGGCTTGCCATTGTTTGTTTTGCGATAAATATCGTGCAGCTCACGTGGGCCGTCGATCGATAAGCCCACATGAAAATGATTCTGTTTTAAAAACTTTACCCAGTCAGCGTCAAGCGCAATGCCGTTGGTTTGTAAATCGTTTTCTATTTTTTGATTAGGTTTTGCGTACTTGTTTTGCAAAGCCACCACTTGCTGGTAGAACGGCAAGCCTAACAAGGTGGGCTCACCCCCTTGCCACGAAAACACGACTTGCTCGCCGGTTTGGCTTTCGATGTACTGCCGCACGTATTGCTCAAGCGTGGCGGCATCCATCCGCGCATGCTTGGGTTGCTCAAGCAGTTCTGTTTTATGTAGATAAAAGCAATAATCGCAATCGATATTGCACTCGGCGCCCGACGGTTTAGCCATCGTATGAAAACGATAATGCCTACCTGCGGGCAGCGGCGGCAGGTTATGCGCGGGCAAGGTCACTGCAAACCATTCGGATTAGCGAGAAGACAACGCAAACACGCGTTCACGACGCACACGCTCACTTAGTGATTTTAGTAATCTTGTTACCTTGAATCCCGATGCCAGCCATCAAGCCTTTTTGATTGAAGATAAAAGCGTAGATATCATCTTGCATCGTCGTCGTGGTGTGCGTCACACCTTTACCCTGATCCATCACCACAATGCTTGGGCCTACGCCAACTTCAAAGCCCTGAGTCGAGTCAAGCGATTTCAAGGCGCTTTCTGTCATGAAGAACATGGCATAGCCGTACTCTTGCACACCTGCCTGAAAGCCATACGAGGCCCCGCCTGTGTTGTAGAAAGCGGCAGCCTTGCCGCCGCGCCACAGCACGCCCTCACCAAATTGACCACCCACAATTAAGCCGGCTTTTTTAACATCCGGAAACACCAGCACGGCCACTGCGCGTTTGCTCAGATCGCGTGCCGAAGCATTTTGGGCAATCAAAGAGTTTAAGGCAGCCTGCGAGTGACGCTCAAGACTGGCACGATCTTCAGCGCGCACAACCGTCGATACACAAAGGGCAGCGACAGCACTCACCAACACAAAAAAACGGACAGCTTTTTGGAACAACATGGAAACTCCAAGATTAGTGAATCAATCAATCGGTGAAGCAGTGACACCAAAAAAAAGGCAGCACTGCGTTGTCAATCAAGCTCGCCAAGTCGCAAGATTACACGATCCGAAACAGTCGTGAAGCGACCGTTGAGCTATTTCTTTTCAAGCCCAGAGAGCTCAACCATTTCACCCCAGAGCTTGTAATTATGGGCAACAAACTGACTAAATTGCGCGGGGCTTTCACTACTCACGACCTCGGTACCTAAGGCCACAAGTTTACGCGCGGTCTCAGGGTCAGACAGAGCACGATTGAGCGCGCCATGCAACTTGTTGATAATCGGTTGTGGCGTATTTTTGACGGCAAACATACCGATCCAAGCCCCTAAATTAAAACTGCCGAGGCCTTTTTCTTCGATCGTGGGTATTGAAGGATCCATCGCCGTGCGTTTTGTTGTGCTCACGGCCAAAGCATTCAAACGACCCGACACCACATGTGGATACACCGTCACCATCGTATCAAACGTGGCGTCAACGTTGCCGCCAATCACATCGGCCTGGGATTGGGTACTGCCTTGATAGGGCACGTGCACCATCTTCACCCCAACTTTATTCAGCATCATCAACATCACGAGATGGCTCGTTGTGCCATTACCAATCGAGGCATAGGTCAAAGCATCTGGATTTGCCTTCGCGTAGGCAATATATTTTTCAAACGTATCGAGGCCTTTGGTTTTGTTGCTCACCAATAAAAAGGGTAACCACGACGCTTGACCAATCGGTGCAAAATCCGTCAAGGGCGAGTAAGGCAAGTTTTTCATCAAATGCGCAGCAGTACCCATCGGAGCCGTCGCGCTCAACAGCAAGGTATAACCGTCGGGTTGCGACTTGGCAACCTCAGCGGGGGCTAGGGTGCCGCCAACGCCCGGCTTATTTTTGATGATGATCGGCTGACCAAGATCTTTGCTCATCTTATCGGCCAAAATTCGACCGACAGAGTCGGTTGAGGTGCCGGGAGGAAACCCAATCCAAATCGAAATCGGTTTATCAGGGTAGGCACCCTGCGCTTGCGTCAGGGTCGAGAATGACAGCGACAAGAGACAGGCACCAGTTAGCGCAAGGGATCCAAGCAGTTTCATAGATTCAGTCTCCGTGGGTTTATCATCTGTGTTTGGGTAAAGTCTAACGCGAAACCGCCTGTTTCACGCTAAAAATTGCCGCCTCGGTCGACAGGGGGCGCACCAGACAGGTAAGATTCACACAAATAAGATTATTCACCAGAATTTTTAGGGATTGTCCGACATGCCATCCTTTGCCACTCGCGAGCACGCTCTTGCAAACCGCCACTACAACAAACTGCCCAACGGCACGATCACGCACGTGTCTTCGTGTATTGGCGTGAACTCTGTTGAACGCAAAGCTACCGGCTTGCCAGCGCGTCCGCCCGAAGCGTTTCCGCCCCCACTTGAGCCGATCGCTTTTTTGGTCGAGCAAGCGGCCAATATGTCGATCCCTGGTCATTATCACCAAGCCGATCAGTTTCAGGTATTTGTTGCCGGTGGTGGCAAGTTCGGCATTAAGCCCATCGAGGGCCTGACCGTTCACTACGCCATGGGTTTCACTCCCTACGCACCGATCCACGCGGCCGAAGCGGGTGTTGAATACTACACTCTGCGCAACGGTTGGGATCCGGGTGCACGTTGGATGCCCGACTACAAAGAAGGCCTGAAAGGCCGTACAAAAGACTATCGCCATGGCCTGGGCCTCGTTCCGGCTTTATTGGGCGATGCGGATGGTCCGAAAAATCTTACCGGCGTGGTCGAACATAACGTCGTCCCCTTTGAAGCCGATGGGTTGGGCGCGACGCTTTACCATGCAGCGCCAGGCCAACAAATCGCAGGTCCTGCGCCAAGCGAGGGCCGCGGGCAATACTGGATGGTCATGAGTGGCGAGTGCCAACTCAACGAGCATTTGGGTGGCAAACAAGCCTTGCTATTCGTTGACCCCAATGAGCCAGCCCCCTCAATCAGGGCAGGCAGCACGGGCGCCTCGGTTTTATTGATGCAATTTCCGAAGCGCACGCACTGATGTAGGACGCTGCACGCGATCCGACTTAGTCTCTTGCAGGTATTCACAAGAGGTCTCAAGCGGATGGGGGGCAACCCAGATGATTACCCCCTGCTACCCAAAGAACAGGCCTGCGTGCAGGCCTGACATTCAGAGTAAGAGCGTTTATCGCGCCGAGGTAAGCGCGGCAAACTTGGCCTGAGTGCTTAGCGACCCTTGAATTGTGCAGGGCGTTTTTCTAAGAACGCTGCCCGGCCTTCTTTGAAATCATCGCTGGCAAAACACGCCTTCACCATTTCAACAGCGCGCTTTAAATCTTGCTCGTCTGGCTGAGCACAGACTTGGCGAATATTGAACTTGCTGGCAGCCACGGTTAAGGGCGCGTTTTCAGCGATCAGCTTGGTGTATTCAGCGATCACGGCATCGATCTCGTCACCCCGACACACGCGCGACACAAACCCCATCCGCAACGCATCGTGGGCATCAAAGCGACGTGCCGTCACAAAAATATCAGTCGCGTTGGCCAAGCCAATGATGTTGGTGAAACGGTTGATCCCTTTATGACCATAGCCCAAGCCCAAACGAGCGGCAGGCATTCTGAAGGTTGCGTCTTCTGTGCAGATGCGAATATCGCAGGCCGCTGCAAGGCCTAAGCCACCACCAAAACAGAAGCCGCGAATCTGCGCGATCACAGGCTTTGAACACTCGACCGGCGCATTCATTGAATCTGACACCGCATCTTCGTAAGCCAATTGAGTTTCTGGCGAGCTGCGCAAGGTATCAAACTGAGAAATATCAGCGCCCGAAACAAAGGCTTTTTCGCCTTGCCCGACAATCACAATGACCCGCACTTCAGGATCGGCGTCAAAGGCGCGGATCGCTTTAGGCAAGTCTGTCCACATCTGCACTGACATGGCATTCATTTTGTTGGGGTTCGAGATCAGGATGGTACCGATCGGGCCCTTTTTCTCGGCAATGATGCTGCCAACGATGATTTTTTTCTCTGTACTTGACTCTGCCACGAAAATTCCCCTTTTTGGACATTGTTAATCGTTGTTAGTCTAGCAGTATCACTTGCAAAAACACCGAAAGCAACATATAAAAGACTTCGAATCTGGGCAGTACACTCGAAATCACAGAAAAATCTGCCCGACCGCCTTTGCCTTTCAATCAAAATCGAAAATCATGTCAAAAATTCAGGCCTCTTCCGCACTATCCAATCTTAAAGTTCTAGATATGTCACGCGTGCGCGCGGGCCCAAACTGTGTGCGCCTGCTCGCCGACTTCGGCGCAGATGTGATTCGCATCGAGCCCCCCAAAGGCGTCGACCCTAACGAAGGCATGTTTGCCGCTAACCGCGAGGGTGGCGACTTTCAAAACCTGAACCGCAACAAACGGGCGATCACGCTGAACCTTAAAAAGCCTGGCGCACTAGACATCATGATGCGCCTAGTCAAAACCGCTGACGTCGTTGTTGAAAACTGGCGCCCAGACATCAAAAACAAACTAGGTGTTGACTACGAGTCACTGGCTAAAGTGAACCCGCGCATTATTTTGGCCAGTATTTCTGGCTACGGCCAAGAAGGCCCCTACGCCTCGCGCCCGGGCTTTGACCAGATCATGCAGGGCATGGGCGGCTTGATGTCAGTGACTGGCATCCCAGGCCAGGGCCCAGTACGCGCGGGTCTGGCAGTTGCCGACATGAGTGCAGGTCTCTATGCCGGCATTGGCATTCTGACCGCGCTGCTTGAGCGCGAGCGTTCAGGCAAAGGGCAGTGGGTACATGCCTCGCTGTTGCACGCGCAAATTGCAATGATGGATTTTCAGGCTGCGCGCTACCTCAATGAAGGTGACGTCGCAGGCCAGGCTGGCAACGACCACCCCACCTCGAGCCCAATGGGCTTGTTTGAAGCCAGCGATGGCGTCTTTAACCTTGGCGCTTCAGGCCAGGGTAATTGGGTGCGTTTATGCGAACTCGCTAAGCGCCCTGACTGGATGGCGGACCCTGACTTTGCCAACGAAAAAACCCGCGCAGTAAACCGCGTCAAGTGCAACAAAGCACTCAACGAAGTCTTTCGCACACAGACGGTTGCCTATTGGGTCGACAATCTGAACAAGGCAGGCGTGCCTGCGGGCCCGGTGTACAACGTGCCAGAAATGTTTGCCGACGAACACATCAAGCAATCGCACATTTCTAAAATGGTGAAAGATAAAAACGGCAAAGAAAAAGGCTTTATCACGCTGCCAACCATACTCAGTCGTACACCAGCTGATGTGGTCACCACCGCACCACAATGGGGCGAGCACACAGCTGAAGTCTTAGGCGAAGTCGGCTACTCAGAAGCGGAAATCGCCAAGTTCTACGAGCAAGGCGTGGTCTGACACTTTGTGATCCCTGAACGCGATTCTTTATGTGATCGCTTCAGTCCGGGATAAGTAAAAAAACTCGGCACCTGTTACAAGTGCCGAGTTTTTTTTGTGGCATTCAAAACGGTCGCTGCACTGACTTCAGTTATTCGTCGGCAATCGGATTACTCAACACACCCACACCTTCAATGTCGATCTCGATGGTATCGCCGGCCTTCATAAAGACGGGCGGCTTTCTGGCGTAGCCAACACCGGCTGGCGTACCTGTGATGACGACATCGCCCGGTTCTAAGGTCATGCACTCAGTGATCAGCACGAGTGTTTCAACGATGCCCCACAAAAAGTTTTTGGTGTTGGCATCTTGCATGATCTGACCATTCAGACGCGACTGAATCCGCAAGCCATCGGCTGCGCGCGGCAACTCATCAGGTGTCACCAACCAGGGGCCAAAGCCACCGGTAGCATCAAAGTTTTTACCGATCGTCCATTGCGTTGACTTGCGCTGATAATCGCGCAAGCTGCCATCATTAAAGGCGCTGTAGCCAGCTAAACAATCAAGCGCGTTTGCCGCAGTCAAATGTTTGGCCCGCTTACCCACCACGAAAGCGAGTTCGGCTTCATAGTCAAACTTATCAGACACCTTGGGGCGAATCATGGGCTGCAAGTGACCTACCATTGAGCTCGGACCGCGCATAAAGAAACTTGGGTACTCTGGGCGAGCGTGTCCACCTTCGGCGGCGTGGTCAGCGTAGTTCAGACCCAGGCAGATAATTTTGGTTGGATTGTCTACTAACGGAATGAACTTGATACCCTGAATCGATTTGATCGAAGCGGTTGAACTTTTTGCCAACTCAGCAATACGCGTCATTGCACCAGCTGTTGAGATCACGTCGAGTAGCGTCTTGGGCAGGCTGGCGTCGGTTGCTGCGAGATCGATAAACTCGCTTGAATCTTTGGCACGCAATAAGCCCACACGCTTTTGCTGGCTTTGGTCTTGATAACTAAATAAACGCATTCGATTTCCTTGGGTGTTGATCTACTTAGAGCGCTCAGGCCTTAGGCAGAAAATTTTTAAACTTGCAAGAAGTTACTCCTAAATCGGATGAATCGCAAAGCGACGCCCACGCCACCATACCTCGGATACCCTGCTGCATCGTCCGCTCACAGGCTCGCGCTCACAACCGCCAGTCGGCTCCTCGGTGAGCCTGTAGACGAAGGTCAAGCCGCCTGCTAAAGTCGCATCACGCATAGGCGCGCATTTAGGCGCGTAGATGCCCCGCTGTGTGGATCCTAGAACCCCTTGAATAACTAAAAAGATCACCGAGACAATATGCACATCGCTCACTATTTTTGCTCGCGCCTTGCCACTCTCGTGTTTGGTGCACTTGCTCTCGTGACCCAGTCAGCCACTGCGCAAACAAACGACGCCTGGCCAACCAAGCCAGTTCGATTTGTCGTGCCTTATGTCGCTGGTGGCGCCTCTGACATCACCGTACGCAGCATCGCGCAACTGTTAACGACTTCTCTTGGTCAAACCATGATGGTTGAAAACAAAGCGGGTGGTGGCGGTAACATCGGCACAGACTTTGTTGCCAAAGCTGCACCTGACGGCTATACCTTTTTAATGGCCTACGCAGGCCCGATCGCGATTAATCCGCACCTGTACAAAAATCTTGCGTTCAGCGCACAAAAAGACTTTGCACCTGTATCGCTAATGGCCGATGCTCCTTTAATCTTGGCGGTCCACCCCTCAATACCAGCTAATAATTTAGCTGAGTTAATCGTCTATCTGAAGGCTAATCCTGATAAAGTATTTTTCGGTTCGTCGGGTACCGGTGGCGCCGATCACTTGGCGGGTGAACTCTTCAGGTTACAAGCGGGCGTGCGAATCAACCACATTCCCTTCAAGGGCGGCGCTCAAGCTGTGATCGATTTAGTCGCTGGTCGAACTCAGTTAGAGTTTTTGACAATCCCTGGTGGGCTGAGCCATATCCGCGCGGGTAGGCTCAAAGCGATTGCCTTAGCGTCAAGCAAACGCTTCGCTTTGTTTCCAGATGTCCCTACCATGACTGAAGCCGGCATGAAAGATTTTGAGATCCATAATTGGTATGGCATCTCGGCACCGGCTGGCACACCTGCCCCGATTATTCAACGCTTGAGTCGTGCCATTCACGAGGCGATTCAAGATCCTAACTTGCGCACTCGGTTTCAAGAGATCGGGCTCGTGCCGATGTCAAACACGCCAGAAGAATTTGCCGAATTTATTAAGCGCGATAGCGACAAATGGAAAAAAATTATTCAAGACTCGGGAGTCACTGCTGAGTAAATGCTTTACGGGGCGACAGCTAGCCGTTTCAAGCAATTACCGCGGCGCACTACCGCCCCAAAAATAGCCACGCCCCCACCACCACACCCAGCACAATGCGATACACCGCGAATACGCGGTAGGTGTGGCGCGATACAAAGGCAAGTACTGCACGCACAACAAAGAGAGCACTAAAAAAAGCGCTGATGAACCCCACTACGATAGCCAGCATATCTTGCTGACTAAGCAGGGCAGCATGCTTGTAGGTATCGTAAAGCGCAGCAGCTAACATTGTTGGCATGGCAAGAAAAAACGAAAACTCAGTTGCGGTTTTACGTTGAATACCTGCGAGCATGCCGCCAATAATCGTTGAACCCGAACGAGAGGTTCCGGGCACCATCGCCAAGCACTGACATAAGCCCACCACCAGCGCTTGGCGCCACGTGATCTGCTCAAGCGTGAGTGCAGTTGCACGCGGGTCGACACCCGAAGCTGGCCGATTGCGCTCGACCCAAAGCATAATCAAACCACCAACGACCAAGGTCACCACCACAACACCCGGATGAAAAAACAAAGCCTTAATTGCCTTGATGAACAGTAACCCGACGATGGCAGACGGCAAAAAGGCGATTAGCAAATTACGCGTGAAGGCGACTTCAACGGGATCGAGTCGTACTGTGCCCACAATCAATTGAACCAAACGCGCTCGAAAGATCCACATCACTGCAAGTATCGACCCCAGCTGGATCACCACCTCAAAAACTTTGGCTTCATTTGAAGAAAATTCGATCAAGTGACCGAACAGGATTAAGTGCCCCGTACTTGAGATGGGCAAAAATTCAGTTAGTCCTTCGACAATGCCTAGAAAGAACGCTTTGAGAAGATAAATCGTTTGTTCAGTCACGCAATGAATCCTGAAAATCATGAATGAATGAAGTCTTTGTAAAAAAGACTTGCTGTGCCAACTATACTATTGTTGATGGTCGACACCGCGCAAGCGCCAGGGCCTTTTTAGGCACATCAAACTAGATTCGAGCGAGAAATTCTAGGTTAAGCTTGCGCAAAGCCAATGATCTGAACCCTACGAACCGTTTCTCAGGCTTGAGGTATCGTCAGACCAAACACCTTACGCGAGCACATACATGTCAACGAATCTTACCCGCGAACAGCGCGATGACGCCTACAACAACTCAAAGGCAGTGTCGAACAGCGCTCAGATCATTGCCGCGTGGGGCGTACGT
>Ga0222712_10002304_pt1 | contig 22040 bp, 18 predicted proteins | sample C33_657DmetaG_FD_165043 | JGI IMG/M metagenome (GOLD analysis project Ga0222712, IMG submission 165043) | Estuarine water microbial communities from San Francisco Bay, California, United States - C33_657D | ecosystem: Environmental > Aquatic > Marine > Unclassified | place: USA: California... | reverse complement strand
CAAATATTTCATCAAACTACTGGATAAAATAAAAACGCTTCAAGATGAAATTGATGAAGACGTTCAATTTCACGAAACTCCATGGGACGAAACAAATATTTGTGAAAAAGACACACTTATACAAACACATGATGACTGTGCAGTCTCTCAATGGGGAATTTCAAGTGAAGATTTAGAGAAATAAGAAATAATCACATAAAACCCAATGAATGATAAAAAAAAAAATAAAAATAAAAAAAAATGAGTTTGTTTTTACCTCATTATATATTTATGGTAAATATACAATGAAAATTATCATGACCGTGTTAGATGGAGGGTCAAATCCGCTTTACACTAAGATGAAAGATATTTGGATTTTGTTTCGGAAATGCAGAGAACCCCACGTTTATGTGTATTTTTTAAGATATTCCGATGACAAGGCTCTGTTCCCAAATGGCGAAAAATATTATCTAGATGAGTTAAATTCAACGCTTTACCAATATGGTGTAGAAACAGTTATCCCTGGCATATTAGAAAAAACGCGCGGAGCTATTGAGTATTTCTGCACAACGTGTGATTTTGATTATTTTTACCGAACTAATATGTCGTCAATTTTTGATTTTGATACAATGCTTGATTATTTGGACAAAAACCCCACCGAATATGGGGGGAAATTAGAAAATGCATTTGACCAATATTGGTTTGCATCTGGTTCTGGATACGTTTTGTCCAGGTTAGCATGTGATACGTTTTTGGAGCATTATGAGGAAATGTTGAGTGATCCAACCTTATTTGATGACGTTGCTGTCGGAAAAATTATGCAAAAGTATGTCAAAATGTCTTATATCCCGCGAGTTACTTTTTCATATACGGATGATCCAGATATTTTGAACATTTTGGATAACGATTTTAAAGATATATATCATTATCGATGTCTCTCCGATGATCAACATACAAAAACTATTTTTTATATGCAGAAAATTTACAAAAAAATTTATTTACCTTGATTTTCGTTTTTTTTTACTTGCCTGCTTTTGTTCTGACTTTTTAAGTTCATCTCTTAAATATTCAAATGTTATATTGGAAACATCATATTCATAACTTATATCAGTGTATTTATCTGTACCTGTATAATCTTCACTTTTATATACTGACTCGTCATAAAATTTACCCATATAGAAAAGTCGCTTTTTTATTGGTAGTGCTAATAAGAAAATACACATAGAATTAATTAACTCTTCATCTAGATCTTTCTCTGTATATAGAGCGAAAGAAATGGTTGATACAGATTCCCAATCATGGTCTTTTTTATCAACATGGCGAGAAACTCTTTTTTTCTGGTTGGATGACATGTTTGCATATAAATTCATGGCATTTTTGTCTGAACCAAATTTGTTGCAAAGTATGAATAACGTATCTATTTCATTGTCATTTAGATGATTATAATCTCTATTGATTATTTCGTCACATTCACTTTCGTAATTTGGTGTTTTGTTTATGTTTTCTACAATTTTTTGATTTATTTTGTAATCTTCGTTTTTTTGTAAAATACCACGTTTATAGTCAGAGTCGGTAACCATTTTATGCAAATGTTGCAAAAAATGATTTTCACCACCTTTATTTTTTTTGGTTTTTTTGTTCATATATACTATTTACTAAAATAAAAAACTTTTTTCATATTTCTTTTTTGGTTTTTTGAACGACTTTCGTTTAATAAATTTTTTACCAATTGTTTTTTTATACGATTTCTTCACTCTGATTGCATCCGGTGATAAAATAATCTCTTTGTCCACATTTTTCAATTGTTTTCCCATGGTTTTTTTGCGTTTATCATTTGGATTGTATTTCAAAAACCATTCGTCATATTCTACAGTGCCTTTTTTTGGCATGAGTTCTTTGTATTTTTCCGCCTTCTCTGTACGAATGTCTTCTAACATTTTCTGTTTTCCGTAACAATTAATTGTGAAACGTTTCAACAATCCTTCTTGACTGAGTCGATTTCTTTGTTGAACATCAAAAAGAAACATTGCCATGCAGAGAATCTTGTCTTTATTGTTGTAATACTCCTTCTTTGAATAAAGAAATGCTAAATAAAATGACAACAATGTATCAATGGTTGCAACATTAATTTCCTTCTTGTCAACCTCAATTTTATTGTAACTGTGGCATGCAATTGGTTCGTAAATAAACGCTACTGAGTCTTCGCCAATCTTGATTTCAATGTTTCGCGGAATGATTTCGCTGATTTCTGCATGTTCTATCAACACAATTTTTTCCTTAACCTTGGATTCAAGTTGTTCCTTGACAATGATGGCACACTTATCAATATCATCAATAATTACATCAAAATCTGCGGTTTTCTCTATTTTGCGTTTTTCCTTTTCTGGCATGTACTTGGAATAAAGAGAACATGCATATCCACCAATAAATATGGCGCCCAATGAAATCAAACTGTCGCGAATAATGTGGTGAATATCTTCTTCTACTTGGGTGGTTGACAGATTTAAATAACTTTTTTCACTCACGCTGTCTCTGCTTATAATTGAGTGAATAGTGTCCTCCTCCATTCTTTTCTGGAACTCAACTTTGTCGCAATTTGTGGATGGATTCATCGGATAATGTTTGTTTAACAAAGCCAATCTTTTGAAAACCTTTTCCCAACGAGTAACATCGCCCATGGGCCTTGACAGCTCTAAATACATATTCATACGCAGGAAATTGGCGGGGGCATATTTGATTCCCGCCACTTTGATTGAATCCTTGTACAATGCATCAAAAATGTCTTCATGCAAATGAGTGATGTCCGCCACTGCAATAAAATTCACAAACACTTTATAAGTTCCGTGGTGCATACCCGATTTTGCCTCAACCTCTTTATATCCGGCGTCGGCATACAGATTTGCCAACTCAATTGCATCATTGAGTGCGGTCTTTGAGTAAAAATCGTAATCGGGGATTTCCAACTCTCGATTATAAAATTGGTCCTGTTTTGGCAAAATATTGTTGATGGCCGTTCCACCATAACAAATTAGTGGTTTTCTCTGCAAAAAATTTTCTAAAATGTTGATGATTTTTTGGACATCGTCATTCATGACTGATTTCTTGGCTCTTATCATTTCACTTTCGTCTACGGCTTGGCGTAAAATTGCCAGCTCGCATTCATCAAAACTCATTTTGTTGTTGCATAATGTAGTATTATATTTGTTCATATACAATTAACAAATATTATTTTATTAATATTTTTGGTTTTATTGTGGCGCGGAATTCTGTTTTTGACTATTTGATATAATGGATGATACCGGTACAAGTGCCGTCTTGTTTTCATTAAATATATTTTCATAGGCAGTCAATTCTGCACTGGGTTTGTAAAATTTGTATAAAATAAATTGCGGAAGCATTTTTGGTATGGTATCAACTGGGTTTGGTGGGTTGAGTTGGTCTAATTGGATTGGCGTTATTATCATAAAAGTTTTTATATTGGTTTTTAACTTATTTTTACTTGGCATCACCAAGTTTTGAGGAAGTGTTTCTAAATTTGTGTATGTGTATTTTGAAAACCCAATTGTTCCTGCCTCCATATTGACATATTTGGTTAATTTGTAGCAGTTCGAGCTAGAACAATTCATATATCCCTTGTATTTAGGTGAACTGGTTCTGTCCAATATGATAACCACTTTTCCCATTAAACTTTTCAAAGGAGTTACACTGGTCACCTCGCCATTGTATAAACGGTTTTTAAATGCATAATCAATCAGTGTTGCAATGCGCGTATATGTTTCGGCGGTGTTGTTTTTAATTCGAAGAAAAACAAACAATGGGTCATTTGGCGATGGAGCCGGACTTGTGAATGCGTATCCGACTACAGTGTTGAACACCTCACTCAAAGGCAATCGATTGCCTTTTTCATTTTCAGTGTCCATACTTTTGTATTCGGGATCCTCAGAATAAGAAACATACTCAAGATTGTTTCGCGTGTAAATTTCAAAATCAAGAAGTCGACATCCTCTTTCCAAAACTGTCATAATCTGTTTTTTCTCTGCAATGTTATCACTATTGATTGCAGTGTTGTATGATGATTTTACAACAAATTCGCGAATTGGTAGATTATGATACTCGGATGGAATGGGGGCAATTGAGACGCCTGGATTTGATGCATCCGCTTCAAATCCTTCTTTCAATTCTTTTTTATCATTTTCATAATTTATTTTGATAATTTGGCGTGACTTTAATAAATTGTAAATTATAAGAATTGCAACTAACACAATTACTAAAATCAAAAATTTCTTAATTGGATGCATTATATATTTATTCTAGATTAAATAAATTTAAATCCATCATTGTATTATACAATATAAAATGGCTGGTGGATTACTAAATCTTGTTGCCGAAGGAGCAAATAATACAATTATTCAGGGAGGAAACGAACAAAAAACTCTTTTCAAATCAACTTATAAAAAAATAACCAACTTTGGTCTCCAAAAATTTCGAATTGATTATGATGGGCTTCGCGATTTACGAACATCTGAAGCATCTACATTTTCATTTAAAATGCCAAGATACGCCGAGTTGCTAATGGATACCTACATTGCTATTACATTGCCTCACATTTGGAGTCCCATCTATCATCCATGTGAAGAGACAAATAATAAATGGGCATCCTATGATTTCCGATGGATTAAAGACATTGGTACACATATTATTAAGGAGATTGAAATCAAGTGTGGTAATTTTACATTGCAGAAATACTCGGGTGATTATTTAGCCGCAATGGTTGAACGTGATTTCAATGAGTCCAAGAAAGGACTTTTTAATCAAATGACTGGAAATATTATCGAATTGAATGACCCTGCAAACAGTTATGGTCGCGCAAACGCGTACCCATCTGCCTTTTATATTGAGGGTAGTACTTTAGGTGCAGAACCTTCAATAAGAGGCAAGACGCTTTATATTCCTATTAATGCTTGGTTCACACTTGATAGCAAATGCGCTTTTCCAATGGCTTCTTTGCAGTACAATGAACTTTATATCAATGTTACACTAAGGCCAGTTGAGGAACTTTTCCAAGTGCGTGATGTATTTGATGATGTCAATAATTACCCATACATCCGCCCGGATTTTACACAAGACCGGTTTCAACTATATCGGTATTTACAAACTCCACCTTCTGAAATAATTACAAAGGATAATTATCAAAATAGCATAAATGGGTGGAATGCAGATATTCACATTTTAGCAACTTATTGTTTTTTATCAAAAGAAGAAACTAAAAGTTTTACGGCGGAGAATCAAGTGTACTTGATAAAAGATATTTTTGAATACAATTATGAAAATGTCACTGGTTCCAAAAAAATTAAAGTTCAGTCAAACGGAATGGTTGCAAATTGGATGTGGTATTTGCAGAGAAATGACGTTTATATGCGAAATGAATGGAGTAATTACACCAATTGGCCTTATCGAACAATTCCAGGAGATATCATAAATGCACCTAACACTGGAACAAATTCAAATATTTTTTTAGATTCTGACGATCAAGTTTTAATTGGTCCGTTGATAAATCCAAATGGAAAAAACACCGGTTTTTTTATTACTGGTGAATTTACTGTAGAGAATAAAAAAGAGATTTTAGAAACGATGGGTATTCTTTTTAATGGCGAATACAGAGAAAATCTCTTGACTCGCGAGGTGTTTGAATATGTTGAAAAATATACCCGCACTGCAGGGTTCTCTAACAATGGACTATATTGTTACAATTTCTGCTTGAATACAAACCCTACCGAATATCAACCAACTGGTGCAATTAATATGTCAAAATTCAAAACAGTTGAGATTGAAATTAATACATTTGTCCCACAGGTTGATTTGCAAAATTATGACTACCAAATTACGTGCAATGATGAAGGTAATGTTATTGCAACCAATGCACCTACATGGCGTTTATATGAATACAACTACAATATGAAACTGTTTGAAGAGAGATACAATGTGTTGTCTTTTATTGGCGGATACTGTGGACTTTTGTATGCCAAATAAGGGAATAAATGAGAGGTTCAAAATGAAATCGTAGGTTTCCTTTAGTATATATATATAGTGAATGACTACCAAATGGATTAAAGAAGAAAACTTTAGTACAAAAGAAGGATTTAATAACGGTTCTTTACCTAAGAATCCTCTTGAACAATTTTTACAAGCAAATCCTTTAAAATCCATTTTTGACAGTGAACCTGTAGATTCGCGAAATTTGAAAGAATCATTTTTAGATAATGAAAAAGAATGGAGCAATATTGTCCCAATTAAAGACCCACAACTTTCTTTTAAAAAAAATAATGATAATGCAACTTCAATATTGGCGAAGAAAAATCGCGATGACAAATTAATTAACTCAATTGTGATTACTTTTTTTTCTATTTTTATTGCGCTTTATGTGAGTTATAACTGGTTTTTTAATATTATAGAAGGATTTAAAACAAAAAGAATTAAGTTTTATGAGAAATTTGATTTTGTAAATTATTTTTATTTATTTACAGAATATTTTTATAAAATTGTAGAATTTTTTGACAAAACAATTTCTCAACGTTTGCCAAGTTTGATTGAACTTTTTAAAGGAAAAGAACGATCAATTTTTATGTTGGTATTTGTAATTTCTTATTTTAGTGTAAAATCTATTTTTGATTTTTTAATTCGAATATATGGATACTTGAACACTTATGTTGAGAAGGGAGAATTCAATTTTTTTGAAGTACTTTACAATCCAAAAAACAATAATATTTTTGCAAGTATCCTTTTTATCATATTTGTAATTGTTGGTGTAATTGAGAGTTTTGCATCTATGAAAGACTCATTTTTTGGAAACGATATTAATGAATTAAATAAATTAAAGGAACAGACAGATTTTGATCCAAGCACAAAGTTCAAGGATTCATTAATGCAATTAAAAATTGCTCATCCAATTAGTTATTTGATTTTGCTTCTTATTCGAATTGCAATAGTATATGGACCAACTGTATCATTTTCTTCCATGTTATTTTTGCTTTATTTCAAGTTTTATTCATTGTTGGGTATTCCTTATTATATAAGCCAACCAAATGAAGGTGATATTCCAAAAAGCGAACTGTTTAAAGATTCAACTTCATTTATAGAATTGTTTCGTCGAATTCACGCCTATATGAATGCAAACAATATTTTTAGGGAAATAAATGAACCGCCCACCAGTATTTATGAACGATTTTTAAATGGGTTAGAAATTTCTCTCCGTTACTTATTCAACTATTCTCCATACATTATTATGTTTTTTAGTTTATTCAGTGTTATTCCATCAATTTTGAAAATATACTCTCCAACATATAAGTGGACTGGAATTGCAATTATTAGTTTTTTGAGTATTGTAATATTCAAATTTATGATTAATGAAATGCCAATATTATATGTAAATATACAAAAGTTAAAAATGTACATTGGTAAAGTAAGTGAATCAATGGCTTCTGTATTTTCAAATATAGTCGATAATGATTTACCTATACTAGTATCAACATCTGCGTCCGACTCATCTGCGTCTGTGTCATCTGCGTCTGTGTCGTCTGCGTCCGACTCATCTGCACCTTAATAATAATACCCTCCATAACAATATAAATATTATTCAATTATAATAATATTTATAATGCCAAAAGCCAAGTCTCATACACCAAAATTAACAAAAAAATATTATCCGCTAGTAAGCGTATGCACTCCAACATTTAACCGACGACCTTTTATCCCAATTATGTTTGAATGTTTTCGGAATCAAACTTACCCAAAAGACCGTATTGAATGGATTATAGTTGATGATGGAACTGACCGAATCCGAGATTTGGTGGAAAATTCGGGAATTAATCAAATCAAGTACTTTGAAATGCCCAAAAAAGTTTCACTTGGAGAGAAACGCAACTATATGCACAGCAAAGCAAGTGGTTCAATTATTGTTTACATGGATGATGATGACTATTATCCACCGGAACGTATTTCGCATGCTGTTGATAAATTGATGGACAATAAGCAAGCATTATGTGCAGGGTCCAGCGAAATCTATATTTATTTCAAACATATTAAAAAAATGATTCAATTTGGTCCTTACGGCCCAAACCATGCAACCGCTGGAACATTTGCATTTCGTTCAGAACTTTTGAAACAAACTAAGTATCAAGATCATGCAGCGGTGGCTGAAGAGCGCGAGTTCTTGAAAGGATATACAATTCCCTTTGTCCAATTAGACCCAATGAAGACCATTCTATGTTTCTCACATGAACAAAACACTTTTGATAAGCGTAAATTGCTTGATAATCCACATCCCGATTATGTAAAGGAATCGCCAAAGAAAGTGACTGATTTTATTTGTTTGGAAAAAGAGAGAACTATTAAAAAATTTTTCATGGAAGATATTGATCCACTTTTGGAAAAATACGAACCGGGAAATCCAAAAATGAAACCCGATGTTCTGAAACAAATTGCGGAAATTGAAAGAGACCGTGAGAAAATGCTCCAGGAAGAGATGGCAAAGAGTGGACAAATTATGCTGAACCAACCCGGAAAACCACCAGTGCCGATGACAATGCAACAAATTGCGGAATTGTTGACAAATCAAGGAAATCAAATACAAGTGTATGAAAAACGCATTGGTGAACTTGAAAATATAAACCGGAGTTTGCAAAAACTTCTTATGGAAAAATCTGCAAAAAAAGATAACAATGATGTGGTATATGGTCCAGAATTACCTAAACCAACAACTTTGCAAGGTTTGAATACTATCTATGGTCCTGCATTGCAAACTGCTAACTCTAAATCGGAACCTTTGTTTAAACTTGATCCGTCCATGATATAAAGGAAACCTACGGTTTCCTTTAGAACCCTTATATTATTTTTTTGCAAAAATAATATAATCAACCACAAAAAACAAAGAGAAGGGGTCGTAGGGGAAACCTACGGTTTCCCTACCCCTACTCATCTTCAAAATCATCTATCACCACATCCTTCTTAACATTTTTGTCTAAATATCGATACATTCTTTTTATATCTAATTTATTGATATCATACGTTTCAAATACCTTCTCTACTAAATTTAGTACATTCACGTCATTCACTAAGTCTAGTTTTTTGTCTGAATAAAATATTCGCAACTCTTGAAATAGTGAAATCAAATCTTTTTTATCTACGTCCAACTTCTGACACAAATCGTAAATAAACTCAATATTGTTGTATTCTGTTGAATACTTTGTTAGAACTTTTGTAAAACGGACTTCATCAAGTGATTTGTTGTTTTCCTTAATTAAATGATATAACCGATTGTTATTGAATGTTTTCATTAAACTGCTCATTTCATTAAAGTGCCAAATCTGGTTCTGAAATGTGATGCGGTCTATGTAGTCGGAATAACACATGTTTTCCAAAAATCGCAAATAAAAAGGCAATGATTTTTCGGCTTGTTGAGGAATTGTGTCCACAATGTTTTCGTGCCATAACAATGCAACTGTGGTTCGGTCAGTTTCATTCATCAATGTGTTATGGTCTTCCATTTTGTATGGGTGTGCAACCAATGATTTGGTTATTTTGTTGGTGTCTTCATTGAATGTTTTTATATTTAATATATTTTGTAAAATATTTGCATTTATTAATTCAGGTTTTTTATTATACAGTTTTTTAATAAATTCCAATTTACGCAAATCACCCATTGCATACTTCTCAATCACTTCAACTTTCAAAGTATCAATGGATGGAAAAGTTGTTTTTATCATGGTTTTCATCTGGTCTGGTGTCGGCGTTTTCAATTCAAACAAGTTGCAAACCTTCATGAGTTCTTTGATCTTCTTGTCCACATTGTAGTTTCCAATGCAAATAATTGGATTCAGTGTCATGTTTTCAAGTTTCTGTTTTTTCGTCTTTTTTTGACGAATTAATTTGATAAGCGCGGTCAATCCACCTTTGTCGCCACTGTTCATACCGTCAATTTCGTCCATAACAATTGCAATTTTTTTGACACGCTTATGCATCATATCCAGCACATTGTATGACGAAATATTATTGCTTGCAATATTTTCAATGAGGGCCTTATTTCTTACGTCGCCTGCATCATAATGGATAACATCGTAATTCATTTTTTTCAAAATGTTCAAAACAAAAGTTGTTTTTCCAACACCCGAAGAACCATAAATATAAAATCCTTTTTTGAAATTAACATTTGTGTGGTTTTTTTCAAAATTTTGCAAAATTTCGCACATCTCTTTTTCTATTTGGTCTCGGTTTAACATTATTGTAATTAATGAGGTAAGCTTTAATTATAATAAAATAATATTGTTTTGGGACAGGTCGAACGCACTTAGGGGGAAACCGTAGTTAGTAAGTTCTACTTATAAAGCAAATTATTAACGCATTCTTTAATTTTATTATTAGTATGGGGGAGGAATGACGAGTTCCCCTACTACTATCGTCCAAATTTACTGAAATCCGCAGTGACTGCCATGAAGTTTCCGCCTTTGGACTGCAAAGCTCCATTGTATGAGTATGGGTCATTTGGTTTGCTATTGGGGTAATCGGGAACACCTGTGTTATTGCTTCCGGGTCTGTATTCTGCGCCCTTGTATCCAGCCGAGGGATAACCATTCGTGTTTGCACTACTGCTGTTATTTACAGGGCCTTTGTACGATTGTTGATATCCAATGCGGTCTAGACCCAGTGTACTCGCAGCTGAACCAAGCACATTACCCGCAGCGTCAAATGTTTTTCCAACCACGCCGGTTGCAGTGTCCAAGGTTTTTCCAACAACATTGCCAGCAGTGTCCAAAGTTTTTCCAACAACATTTCCCGCTGTATCTACCGTCTTGTTAACCACGTTGCCTGCAGTATCGACCGTTTTCTCAAGAACGTTTCCGGTTGCATTCAGTGTGTTTGATACAGCACTTCCAGTAGCACCCACCACGGTTTTGTTGTCAAATGCAAGTGAAGATGTGTCCGATTTTTTGGTTCCGGAACCGCCATTGCCACCACAGTCGGTGCAAACACCTTTGCATCCAGGACACGCAGGACAAACCGGTGGAACAATCTGGGTTTTTAATAAATAATCATTTGAGTTGCCAGAACCGACTGCATTGGTATTGAAGTAAATATACCATCTAGCAAATGAATCCAAAAGGTCTTTGTTGTCGCCAGATGTATCTATTTTATCGTCTTCTTTCTTTTTATTATCTGCATTGGGATTTGCTCCATAAAGTCCGTCTCTGGTAAATCGCAGGGTTTTTACTCCCTTGATTGTGTCGTCTGACTCTAATACATTTTTGAAAACTGACAAAATAGTATTGTCGCCGTTGGCCCAATACATGATTGTAAAATTTTGAGTTGCATCTTGAATAAAATAAGGAGCCACCGAAGTTTGGCTAAATGAAATTTGGGATGCGGGCGTCGTATTTCCGGTTGTCGGAATCGCGGTATAAGAATAACTGGATGTTTTACTTCCTCTATCATAGACGTCCAATTTGGCAGTGGTTCCATTTGTCTTAATAAGCAAATTACCATTCTTGACGTCGAACCACACATTTGATACAAGCTGGTAAACCGTTTCTACCTTGTCGTAAAAATCCACAACAACATTTGTGTCATCTTTACCGTCGCTTGTATAGGTGAATGACGATTTCAAATTAATAGTGTCTGTGACAGAATAACTGTTGGTTGACTGTTTCATTGTGCCATTGAAATACGCCGAGATGGCGGGTTGATATGATGCTACAGTATTCCCGGAAACGGTGGTATTCCCGGAAACGGCAGTATTCCCAGAAATTGCGGAATTGGTTAAATCCATTATGTATAAATATGTGTCATTCCCCCATGTAATATAGTTCAATTGGTTCATACTGGACGGTTCCCTTACTGACCACTGTGTTTCTAAAGACTCAATATCGGCTATTTTACTTTCCACGCATTGTTGTGACAATTCTGAACCACTTTTTGCTGGTGCATACTTCCAGATTTGCTCTTTCGGATTTCGCGGAACAACATTGATATAACTCACAGTGGTTCCTACACTTGCCTGTGGTCCGGCTACCAAAACTGTGTATCCGTTTCTGTTATCGTAGAAAATGTCGTCATACAACTTGATAATGTTTCGCGTATTGTCGTATCCATTTACTGTCTGCGAACTGAAATTATTGGCGTCTTTCAAATAGCCAATAAATCCCTCGGAAACAAGCCCCCATTGTCTCACGGTTGTTGCGACAAGTAGCACAATTAACAGTGTAAAAAATAATAATAACGGACTTAATTTAATTTCACTTATCATTGTAAATATATTCTACGTTGAGAAAAATAGAGACTTGTAAAATTGATAAATATCCTGCAAAATCAAATAAACCTAAATATACAATGGATATAATGGATAAAAAAGAGAAGAAAACAAAAGTCGCACTAAAACCTTGTTACAGTGAAGACAATGTGTTCGAGATTGGCATTGACGAGGCAGGTCGTGGACCCTTGTTCGGGCGAGTTTATGTTGCAGGTGTCATTTTACCTAAAGATGTGAATTTGTTTCACCACGATTGGATGAAAGACAGCAAGCAAATCAAATCTAGAAAAAAGATGGTGGAACTTGCCGACTACATAAAATCTAAGGCACTGGCTTGGCACATCTACTATGCCGAGGCGGACGAAATAGACAGCTACGGCATTCTGAACTGCGTTATGAAAGGAATGCATCAATGTATTACCGAAAATCTGAATAAATTTGCCCCTACAAATATTCGCAATGGATTGTTATTAGTAGATGGCAATTATTTCCGACCCTATTCCAGATTTGACGAAGAGACTGAGTCATTGATAACTTTGTCCCATGAAACTGTAGAGAAAGGAGATGGCACATATTCATCCATTGCGGCTGCGTCCATTTTAGCGAAAAACGAGCGTGATACTTACATGGAGGCATTGTGTGCAGAAAACCCGGAATTGAGAGAGAAATACTCATTGCATACTAATATGGGATATGGGACCAAGGCGCATTTTGAGGGAATAAGGGCGCATGGAATTACTGAATGGCACCGAAAATCGTATAAGGGGGTTGGATAAAAAAATATTTGTTTTTATATTGTATATGAAAACAACTCGCAAAAAAACGTGTGGTCGTGGGCAAGGATGCACTAAAATTCCACCCCCTGTCAAAGTACAAGAATTTTATCAACCTTCTATTAGTAAAGACCAAAAGATAATTGAAGACCGCTTTATGCGTTCGGCCGCCGCCGCACAAAGACGAATTGACTTTGAAAAAGAAATGGCCAAAATAAATATGGAACATAATGATAAACAAATTTTGCGTAAAATTGCAAGAGCATCACAACCTCCTCGCGTAATTCGCAACACGATTCGTCGACAAGGACATGGAAGAGGTAAGAAAACTCGTTTGAAAATTATACAATAATATTTACACATTTGCATATTTGAAATGCACAAAGATGTAAACAATAAAGATATAAATTAGAACAATTAGAATTTTGTTACTGATGAAATTACTCTTGATCCGTATTTGTCCAAACTTTCAATAGTTGGGACATTCATTCAGGCATTTCATCTGGACTAATGTTAGCAAATTTAGAATTGATACATTCTTGTGTCTCAATCCAACTATTAATTTTGATTTCATCAGCTTTATAAGGATGACCTGTCATTATTTTAGTTAATTGGTATTTAAAATTTTTCTTCTTTTTCTTCTTCAGGCACAAATGATATCATTTTATGTAGAACTACAATTATATCTCTGCTAGACATTTTGGATTATGTAGTCTTTATATTTGTTAAAAATAATAAGTAACGTTCTTTGTATCCGAGTGAAGCAAAAAAAAGGTGTAATCTACGGTTTCCTTTGCACATTTTAAATGTGCAAAGGTTTAAAATAATTTTTCTAAATCTGCCCTGGAAATATTTTTTATGCAACACTCTTTATCCATTTTGGAATACCCAATCATGAATTCTTCATCACTGGTTTGGATAAATCCTAAAACATATTCCACCTTCTCTCCTTCCAACGTAAAAAACTTGGACCAACGCTTGACTTCACCAGATTTAAAATCCAATGCTACCAAAATATGATAGTAGTATCTGCGGTCCTCATACGATACTGCATGAGCAATGAACCAGGTTTCGTTAGCAACACGAATACCATTGGTGGATCCTCGCAACAACTCGAAAAACCTCGGCGACTTCATATCTCTCTTGTTCTGTAACATATTTGCATATCCGATTTCATAGGTGGTTTTCCAATCATAGACCACACGCAACCTTTCATTTGCATCCGCAAATAAAACCCAATTCTTCTCTATGTTGGAACATCCATCCGTCTTTGTTAAAAATGACGAATTAATGCAATGGTTCTTATAATCAATGGTTCCATATTCCACACGCATCTTTCCGTCCTGGGTTCCGCGATTGGCTGTGAAATGGGTCTTGCCTTCATGCTCAAACAGACGCATGTCTTCTAGGCCCACATACCGTCCATCCAACTCTCTGTTGTATTCTAGTTCAATTGTTTTCTCTCCATACGTCGCCATATTTTTTGTTATAATCTGTTCCTTATTAACGTATCCACCATTCTCGTCAATGTAGTAATTGACGTGTCTGCGATTAATAACAAGATGCCCATTGTGCATGCAAAAAGAGGGTGTGCTGACATTGAATCCTGGTTCTGGTGAGATATTTGTTTTGTACAAAGTATTTTCTCTCATAGTGAGTGGTTTGCAATAAAACTTGTAATTTGACAACACATTTTTCAAAATGGAATCCTCAATGTTTTTTGCAGTCATCACCCGCATACTGAGCGCAGTAAGATCAATGTTTTCCGGATTGTAATAGTATCCCGTAATGGTATACTCGTAGTCAATCTTGTAATCATACACGTCATTCTGCAAAAACAAATAATCAATTTTGGACTTATCTACATTTCTCAACTGTTCTTGAGCAATCTTGTAAAACTCGTATGCTAACTTATGCTTTGACTTGTTTCTATAATGATGGATTATCTCGTATATATTTTCCAGACGCTTCGGGAAATAGTCGTAGGCTAGTAACCAGTAGGCAATGGCCATCTCGGACTGACCTAACCAACTATAGCATCGACCAATACTATAATAACTGTGCCATACCTCGTCAAACCATCCGCCAATTTCGATACGTTTTTTATACATTTCTATTGCCTTCTCTTTATTCCCGCTGTCGCGATAACTATTGGCCAAGTAGAATGTGTATCTATCGTTGTTCGGCTTCTCTACTAACCCTTGTGTCAATAAACGAATATCTCGCTCAAACTTATCGGCTTTGGCTCCTCCGTCGCCAATGTCATCAATGAAAAGTGTGCTTCGCTCTATTTGCGAATACTTAGTTCCGTCTGGGGTACTAATGACTTCATGTGTAACGCCCCAGTATTTTATCCCCATATTGTTCTTGACAATCCGCACATTTTTGTAAGAAAATCGGTCGCTTCCTTGGAACAAGTGAAATACATCGGCGGTCAACAGTTGGTTTTTGAACTTATCCAGGTTGAACTCAGGACCCTTCATTAAAACCATATCAGCATCCATTAGCAACACGTAATCTATATCTGGATTGTTCTCGCATGCCTGGAGTGCAAACGTTCGATTGTGTTCAAAATTCTTGAACGGCTCAACGATCACTTTTCCAGGTTTGCCATGTGCTAAAAAATATTCATTTATTAGTTGAACTGTTTTGTCACTGCTTCCGGTGTCGCAAATTAAAAAACTGTCAATAATGTCAACGATAGAATCCAAAAGACGCGTGATGATTTTAGACTCATTCTTCACAATCATATTCAAACAGAGTTTAGGCATATTTTTTCTTTATAGGTATAATCTTGAATATGTGTTTAACCTGTTTTCTTTTTTATGATTTCTTTTGTACAAATATATTATTATGGCTTGCAGTAGGTACAATAATGATTATAATAGAATAGAGAAGCGCAATGCAATTAGCACATTTGCGGGAAAATATGCTTTAGATGTTCCCGGACCCGGTGACAATATGGATTTCAATGCTGATCCACATCTTCGTTTAACTGCATGGGGTGCTAATTTTCGTGAAAATATGATGGATATTAACAGCGATTTGCGCGGATTAACACGTCCTTTGAACCGTGACTTACCTGAAGTGAATTGTTACAAGAAACATGCTGTCAAATCATCATCCACATCATACGGTGAAACCAATTATGTAACGGATGATTCGCGCGCCACCCACCCTGCATGGACCTATCGAGATATTGAACAAAACCGGTGGGAACAACCCTTGTTGAATCCTTTAGACCAGTTGGAAAAACCGTTTCACAATAACCTCAACACGCGTATCTTAGAGAGAGACCACTTCAAAGGGAACCTACGGTTCAGCAAAGCTTATGCCCCTTAGACCCCTTCCTTATACTATTAAACAAATAGAGTTATTCAGAAAATTATATAATCCATCCTTTAATGGAATATATAATTTTTAATAAAAAACTAGTAATATTAAGTTGAATACCAAGGTTTCATTAAAAGGGAAGGGGTCGCAGGGGAAACCTACGGTTTCCCTGCATTATTTTGGGATTAGTAATATATAGTTTATTATGGAATTAGCAATACCTTTAGTCGCATTAGGCAGTTTATATATTGTATCAAATCAATCAAAAGAACCAAAACCCGTAAATGAAGGGTTTTTGCCGAATACCAATGTCCCTGATGTCAATTATCCAGAACAGGTTTCTAAAAATGGTTCTGAAACAGAATTGTCTTCCAAACTTGCCACAATGAATCGATATGACGGACCCTCTGTATACACTGACAAATACTTCAATCCTTATTCCAATGGAAGTTTAGTAAAAGCAACAATTAATGACGACAAAAACCAATACAAATCTTTGAATGGCGAAAGCGTTGATTCAAAATACTTTGAACATAATAACATGATGCCGTTTTTTGGTGGCAAAATCCGATCTAAGATTGATCCTAATTCCAACGAAGCCATTATGGATAACTATTTAGGAAATGGTTCGCAAGTCTTTGCAAAGTCGGAACAGGCACCTCTTTTCTCCCCCAATGAAAAAATGAATTGGGCAAATGGTGCACCTAATATGAACGATTTCTACCAATCCCGTGTCAATCCCAGTATGCGAATGGCTAACGTTAAACCGTTCGAGGAAGTAAAAGTTGGCCCTGGACTCGGTCTTGGCTACGGGGCCGAAGGCGCCGGTGGATACAATGCAGGCACCTCAATGCGCGAATCCTGGCTACCGAAAGGTGTAGATGAATTAAGAACTGCTAATAAACAAAAGGCTTCCGAGTCAATGCAATTGGGTCACGAGGGTCCCGCCAAAAGTCGCATCACGAATGTAGGCATTTTGGGCGCTTTCCAGAAGAACCGCCCAGATACCGCATTTGAGTGGGGGCAGGACCGCCTTTTCACAACCACTGGTGCAGTTAAAGGACCCACAATGAATGCCATCCCTGTAGAAAGACATGTTGTCAGACCCGAGACTACTGTGGATTACAACGGCGTGGCGCAAAGTATGCATGCTCAGCAGGCAATGCCTGGTGAAATCTTACCCAGTCATCGCATTGAACTTGGTCCAACCCAGATTGGTGTGGCGAACGCTGTGGGTCGCGGATTCAGCAATGAAGGAGATTATGGAATAAAATCTCATCAGGTATACGCGAACAACCGAAGCTCCAATGTGCATGATGATTATTTTGGTGCAGTTGGAAGCAGTATTGGAGCAGTTGTTGCACCCTTGCTTGAAATCATGCGACCTTCACGCAAAGAGAACACTACTGGAAATATGCGTGTGTATGGTGATGCTAAACCCGCAGTGACACAATCTTACTTATACAATCCCAATGATGCTCCCGCACCCACCATGAGAGAAACTACCGAGAATTCCGTCAATCATTGGAATGTTAATCGGGGTCAGACAAACAACGGATACATGTCGACCAAAGTTGATGCCATCCCTCAACACAGAGATACTACTACAACTTCATACACTGGTTCAGGTGCATCCAAGAATCCTGCATTAAGAGTCTATGATGCTGAACTTGGATATCAACCCAGCAATTTGAAAGCAGATACAATTAAAGGGCGATTTGGAAACTCAAATACTAATTTGTTCAACAATTCAGTCAATTATCAAGGCAAACCCAAAGATTTGGATATGGTGAATAATCGAGAAGTTATGCCCAAAATGCCATATGTGACGGCTGGATCTCTTGGAACTTACCAACAAAAGTCGCAAAATCTTGATTCCAATGTTAACATGGAGAGAATGTCTCCCGATATGTACAATGTTTTGCAACAGAACCCGTATGCAATTAAACGCACCTACAAGTAGGGAAACCTACGGTTAAGACACCCGAAGGGTGCCGACGGTCGGACGCGAAGCGTCCTTTCCCCTACGACCCCTTCCCTTAATTTTATTATTTGAAATGATACTCAATTTTAGTATTATTTCACAAGTTTTTTTGTAAATTTTCCCTTAAAAGTGCTTGTTTATAAAGGCCAGTAAGCCAATCATCGTATCCACAAACAAGACTTTCCACGAATCTGTGCGACCAATAATCGCCCCATATGCAAACAACCCGTATAAAAATCCATGTAACGGTCTCAAATTGTTCCACCAAATGGGTTTTCCACCAGTCTCTACACCAGTGGGTCTGCTACCCGTGAAAAAAATGTAAAAGAATCCTGCCGAAATAAGTGCGGCTACATAACCCATATAGGGTAAATATGCAGTGAAAGTCATTGCTAAATAGGTGAACAAAAGTCTTGTTCCAATGCATCCAATTAGAAAAAGTGCGGTCCCGTTCATTATATAAAAGAAACCGAGGTTTCATTTTGAACTAAATCTTCAAGGGTGTTATAATTTGGGTTCTATCAATTTATTTATAAATGCCCGCTCATTTTTCTCTCCAGCCATATAAAAATTAATGATTTCAGCAGGCGAATAAACCCGGTCCGGAATTTCATCATAAATATCTTGGTCAATCGGTTCTCCAAATAAATGCTGGTAAATTTCGCAAATTGTGTTTCTGGATGCATTTGCCAGTTCCAGCGTAATATCAATTCTTCCAGGGCGTTTTAATGCCGGGTCCAACTTATCATAATGGTTAGACGTGAGAATCAATATTCTTCCTGGTGTTTCGCGAATACCGTCCCACAAATTCAAAATATCATCTAGAGTAATGGGGTCCTCAATTTTGATTTTAGGAACTTCGCATACCTTGGTTACAGGGTCCATACTAATTATTGGATATTTTTCAGCATCCTTTTCTTTCTTGTGTTCTCTCGAAAGAACCATATCACCAATACAATCAATGTCCTCAAACACAATGATTTTCTTGTCAAACCCAACCGTTCCTCTTTCGTTGCATCCATTGTATCGGTCTTCAAAAAAGATTTCATCTAAATCATGTTTGGTTTTCAACAACTTGAGAGATATATTCACAATATGTCTTCCTGTATAATTAGCCAATGCCTTGATAAAAGACGTTTTTCCGGTTCCGGGAGGACCGTTCATACCAATTCCCAATGAGTATGGAATACCCTTCTCGTAATACCACTCTTTATTATTGGTGAAAAAATCAATCTTATCCAGAATCTGTTGTTTATTTTCGAAAAAAATATTGTTGAATGTTCGCGTGCTTTCAAACCTGGTTTCTGACCATCGTTCAGAGATGTTGTCATCATATTTCACTTTTGATAACGTGTAAATGAAATGCTTGTTTTTGCGCACACTTTCCAACTTTTTCACGTACTCCGTTGTTATGTTTTCTACAAACATTTTGATTGTCTCGGTGCTACTTTTATACGAATACAATTCAATAATGATATTGGTTGTTTTGTTTCGTGATTTTATTTCTTCATCCTCTTTTTTTGCTGTTTCATTTTCGGTGTATGTGTAAGCATAGATTTCCAAATCCTTGCAAACTATGAATTTATCCTTTTGATTCACCATATAAATTTCGTCTTCCTTTTTGTTCAGTGTCTGTTCCTTGATGGAATGGATCGACGGGTTTTTGTCAATTTCCGCAATAATGTATTCCCATAGTGCCTTGAACCTTTTGCCAAAGACACTGGTTTGTTTGAATTCTGAATTATAGAAATTTACTCCACATGAGATTTTACCTTCGTATTCTACTGAATTTTTCTTGTATAGTTTGTGCAATAAAAATTCAATGTTCAAGATTTTTTGTATTTCGATGTCTTCCATATAATATGTGGCTTGTCTGACTACGTAATTTATGATGGACATGGTTAACGTTATTATTATCATGTTGAAAAATCCTCCATCGCCGGTTTTAAGTTTGTTGTATAATACAGAATTGATTGCCATTTCGCCACTCATTTTACTTGTAATATGTGCCATATTTTTATATCTTTTATAAAATATCTTTGATACTGTGAATTTAATGTTTTGCTTACACCTGACCCTATTTTGACAAAACAAAATCCGTAATCTTTCCTTCAACTATTTTTTTATACTTTGCCGATTTGGTTTCAAGAGAGAATAACGCCGGTTCATATGCGTATTCACGTTCTACGACCATTCTGCATTTTTTCAAGTGTACTATGAAATCGTGCATTTCAGAATCTAACATCTTTGTTTTGTATTGATAACCCACATAGTTCTCCTTGTTTTCTATCACAAATTGTTTAAACTTTGTATACGCATCAAAGAACTTAACTTGGCCATCACATTCGCAAACATACAAATATTTTTTCCCAATGAAGTGGAGGGCCTCCTCTGTGTCCACAATTTCTTGTTCGTCTTTATTATCCATTTTATATTTTATTTGAAACAAGTATTTTCAAATAAAAATATCAATTTTAAAAGAAACCTACGGTTTCTCTTAGACTCTTCCTTTAAATGTAAATGGTTCATTTACTCCGTCAACAACCTTGGAACACAATTGATTGTCTGCAACTCATGTGCCATCAGCTTGAACGCATACGGTATCTCAACATATGCAAAGTCGGTTGTATTTTCACACACACTACATTTGTGTACTGTGAAACTGAACTTGGACATCATTCCATTCGCTGTTCCATCATTGTATTGCGCAATCATCCCGCATTTCTTGCACACATGAACACTGTATTTGTCCGAGACATCATACAATCTTTCTCTGCAGAATCTGCTCATTCCGTGTGCAAGCATAACATCACGCTCCATCTCTCCAATTCTAAACCCGCCATCACGACTACGGCCTTCGGCCGGCTGTCTTGTGAGATTCACCATAGGTCCGATCGACCTGCTGTGTTGTTTGTCATTCACCATGTGCTTCAGACGCTGGTAAAACACGGGTCCGATAAAGATACTCGTGTCAAACTGTTCGCCGGTCAATCCATCATACATAATCTCATTTCCATAACTCTCGTATCCCAGTTTCTGGAGCTCGGTTGCAATCGTCTTTACGTCCAAGTCGCCGAAACTGGTTCCGTCTCCAAACATGCCCAGATGCACCAGGACTTTTCCTAATAAAGTTTCTTTCAACTGTCCTATCGTCATTCGTGACGGAATTGCGTGCGGATTGATGATAATGTCAGGTTTCAATCCATTTCGGGTATATGGCATGTCGCACTCGGGGATTATTAAACCGACGGTGCCTTTTTGTCCTATAAGATAGTTAATAAATAATACAGATACAATATATAAATGGATAAGTATAAATGTTTTGTATAATAGTAATATGAATATGAATAATATGAATAATATGAATAATATGAATATGAATAATATGAATAATATGAATATGAATAATATGAATAATAATATATTTTTTTGACTTACCATGCCTACTCGAATTTCCAATAATTAAACAGGGGCTTGTTTGCGATTCTCTCATATAATATGTATGAGAGCTTGGGACCTCAATGCAATAAACTTTTCCAGAATAGTCTATTGTCTTTTCTTCATTTGACTCGTTAACCTTTTTATTAATCCAGGGTTGGTTTTGTTTTCGTATAATACTAACTTTGTAATATACATGTTTTTGTGTAACGTTAACCGTTGTCCCTATTCTGGA
>Ga0222712_10002303_pt1 | contig 22040 bp, 40 predicted proteins | sample C33_657DmetaG_FD_165043 | JGI IMG/M metagenome (GOLD analysis project Ga0222712, IMG submission 165043) | Estuarine water microbial communities from San Francisco Bay, California, United States - C33_657D | ecosystem: Environmental > Aquatic > Marine > Unclassified | place: USA: California... | reverse complement strand
ATCATCAGGGTGCGCCCTAAGTATAATTGTGACAGTTTGTAAATTAGATTGACAGGGGGGCGGGCCCTGTGTTATTTCGCGTGCGATCGCGCGCGCGTTTCCTTTCAAGCGGGGCCGCACGTGGTGAGCCCGGTGCGCACTGTGCCAATTCAGAGACCGGCTGGAAGGGGTTGACTGGCGAACCACCTACCCCTTACCTTTAGATCACTGAGGCAAGGGCACTGCCCGACCCCCGGTTGAACCTTGAAAGCCGAATAGGAATCCGCGATGGCCGAACGGGCCCCACGCGTGCCGCCGATGGTAGGGAGCACATCCCCGAAGTGTAGGCGATGGCAGGCATGGTGTGCCCGAACGTGAGCAGCGGAATCCTTAAGGTTTCAAGGTTGACGAACCTCGACAATTAAAGACAGAGACAGAGAGTAACATCCCGCAAGGGCAATGTGAATTGGGCAACCCTTATGGCCCAACTGTTCTGACACTGATAAATAGTTTCACAAACAGTGTGGACAATGCAGCCGAACAACAGTAGGCCATTGGATAAGCACTCTGCACTGTTTGTCAGTGGGCATCTTGTCTTTAACTAAGGCAAAGTATGGGCGCTAAATGTTAGCAACCCTCGCCCAGTTGTAACTTAATACAACCAACTTGTCCGGTTGTAGTTAGTTACAGGTCACAGATACCTTGTCCAGCGTACCTGTCTTTGATGCAGATACTCTGGCCATTGGATGTTTGTCCCCCACGTCGGCGCCGATCCGTACGATGGCGGGACTTACTGCACACCGATGATCATTCTGTGCACTGTAACTAACTACATGCCCGGCAATTTGTTTTACTTTGCTCCGAACAGATCTTCTCTGTGAGGGAGCACATTGGTTGTAACTTGTCAGCATACAAGTTCTAGTGTAGATCAACATTGATCATTCTTGATCATGGAGTTAGATTCTCTCCCTCTGAGTTCTTGTTACTCAGACTGAGGGATTCACCCTCACTTGTTGTCAGCTGCCAGCTCTATTGCTGGTGAATGTTATGAACATCCAACACCTTTGCACACACAACGATCGAAACGGTAACCCACGTCGGCTCTACGCTCTCATCAGCGACAACCGACGTATTGCCGTTTGGGATGAAGGATACCTGGGCCATCATGCTGTGCCCGGTATCTTTCGAGACGCAGCCTATAACGCTGAGCGTATAAACATCAAGCCCGGTTTGTATTACGAACTGCGCCGCGAGTTACCTTCACCTGATCACGCACATGATGTGCCTGGTTATGCTCACCTCCGCGATTATCTGTGATCATGATTTACTACATCAACCGTCAGGCTGGCCGTTATCACGAAACGGTCGACGAGTTTGCATCACGTTCTGAGGCTGAACGTATGCGCAGCGAGTATCAATTAAGTGAGCACGGTCGTGCTTACTATTACGTCTCACGAGTTGCACGTTCTAACTGGTCCACATCTAACTAATCATGAACACATTTACTCTCGCAACTGGTCGCCAAGTTGTTAAGGATGCCACGCACTGCGTTGCAGTTAAGACTCGTGGCCGCTGGAATCATCAGTGGTTTAAATCTGATCGTGGTGCACAGAATGAGATCAAACGTCTGCGCAGTTACAGTGCAGATACTGTTGCTTACTATGACATTCAAGAGTACAAACTAATTAAACCCACACCATGATTGACTTTGAACAACTTGCGCAGGAGTCTGCATTGTATCCCTGGCTTGATTCTGACTGCATGAGTGACACATTCACAGAAACATTCTGGGATGATTTCATTTACACAAACGAACCTGAGGAAGATTGATCATCATGTACAACATCATCCAGACTGTCCATCATAACGATGGCAAAGATCCTGTGTGTACCTGGTACAACTCCTTCGATAACATTTACAGCGCATTGGATTATTGCCACGCGATGAACGTGGGCAATGCTAACAAGAATCAACGCACAGATTCAATCCCCATCACTTACAACGTGGAGTATCACGCATCATGAACCGCACGTTTCGCAATCGCATCTGTAAAGAATCAGTGGACACAATCATCACAACGTTTCACTCATTCGTGTGCATGTTGACTGATGATCAACTGCGCAAGTGGCACGACAACTGCATCATCACGATCCGTGCACTTTCTAACAGCGTAGATCGTGACACTGAACAGACTCAACAGTTCATCGCGGAGGAAACACTTAAGCGTGACATTATCGAAGACGTTTGTCTTTGCCGTGGCATCACAATCGCATACGTTAGGTAACTCCAGCTCCGCTGGGCCAACTCACACAATCACACTCACATCATGATTGAACTCACACAATGCGATGAGTACGGTGTGCACTATGTCACCGACACATTCCTAACAATCGAAGATGCTAAGGATGCACTGTGGCAGCTTGAATGTGCGCTTGATGATGCAACCACGGCGGCACGTTCTTATACCCTACAGGGATTGATTGCCGACCTTCGTCAACAGATTACTGAGGCTGAATCATGAACCCAACCGAAACAATCTATGGCGTCCAAGTTGAGTACGAACCCAGCGGAGTTATGACAAGTCTGGATTGGTACAACGTCGCACATTGTGCACGACAACGTATGATGGACGCACACAAACACTTTAACGATGGTGACCCCGAGCGTGGCTTCCTTCTATGGCGGCGCGAACGTATTACCTTCTGGACATTACTTAGAACCGCAATCCCTTATCCCTTCTCGTAACTAACTCAAACCCCACGCAAACCCACGCCGCTGATCTGATCCTGTAACTTCAACAAAGTTTCTTTGTGTTGCGAAGGATCACCTAGCGCACCTTCCATAATCATTTTGTATAGTATCTTGGCTTCTTCACGTTGCCGGACTCTATCGCCATAGTCTGCCGCAATCGCAGGATCATTCTCCTCGGCGGTAAATGTTTCACCAGCGAAGCGCATGGGTAGATCCTGTGTGCTGTCCCTTCATTGTATCCCAACACAAACTCCCAAACCATGAGACTCATCGAACGCCAGATGTTGGCTGCCATTCTTGATCACAAAGATTGGAAGTCTAACAACACACGAGTGCAGGTAACTTACTTCGCCCACGCTGACAAACCAATCCAGCGCATCAACGTTTATCTGCACAACAATCGCATCGCGCAGATCACACACGACACTGTATCTATCTGTGATTGTGGTTGGCAAACAACTACAACCAAGTCGCGCCTAAATGCAATCCTGCGCGAACTATGTGGCGCTGGTATTTATCAGAAGAACCGTAAGTGGTACGGTCACGCAATCGAAGAACAAGACTGGGAGATCGAACTAGAAAGTCAGCACAACTTCGTCAGGGGGTAAGATCGACCGGATTGATGATAGGACTTAAGGATCAGGGCCTGTGACAGACGCCAGCACAACACCACCTAACTTTGGCAACCGTCCGCTAGGTGCACTTCAGCGCAATTGGTTTAACTTTCTGCGTCACAATCCTGGCCCGAATTACGTTGCACTGACTCAACGAAACATGAGAATAGCTTTATCGCTGGAGGCTCGTGGGTTAATTAAGTTAACTCCAACCGAACTTAAAGACGATAAAGACATTCCCGTTTTTATGCTTGAAGCCAACTCATAAACTACAACACAACACACAAACTCCCATGGCTAACACAATCACAATCAACACAAACCACGGTGTGATTGCCGCAGAAGTGAAGTGGCAAGGTAAAGCCCTTGCGGTACATCGACCCTACAAAACAGATGGCTTCTATAAGGAGAAGTGCAATTGGACGATCACTCATATTGAGTCACAACTTATGGCTGGTCGGTTCTTCGGTCCAATCTATGAAGCAATCCAGTTAGCTAAAGCGTGGGACGATACTTTCGCAGAGGAACTGTCAGGCCCAGAACCTAACGCTAAGGAGTGGCCACGCGCTGATGAATGGAAGGCGCAAGTTAATCGCGCCAAACCTGTACTCTCCCCGCGAACTTTGGACGCGATTCTTAAAGAGTACGCCGACAAACAACACAACAACTGAGGTTAACTAACACCATGACAATGCACCAACTCGAAGCGTCAGACGATTATGGTCTGCAGGGTATAGCGGACCGCGAAGAACTACTGCAGTGGTTGGATTCGTGGCTGCAGGATCCCGATAGTCTTGAGTGCAAACTCGAAAAGCTAACTAACTACAAACCCAATCTGTACGTCTAACCGTGGACATTTACAAACTATACGATGGACAAGATGCGCGGGATAAACTGCGCGAACTTATAGATCTCCACGGGCACGAATTGTTTATCGCCCGAGCATTATTGCTGCACGTCGATGATGAAGTTTGCGAGCGCATCTTGGATGACATGAGTTCAGGTCGACTCGTATAGCTCACACCGCTTCGCGGGGCCATTTCACACAATCACTTCAACATTCTGAACAGTCATGATCGGACACTTGACACACAGTGTAGCATCAGTGTTGGACCTTCTTTCACCCTCACAACTACAGCAAGTTATCGAGCGGCAAACGATGCTCAACGACGACACTGTAAATGATTGGGAGGAGCGACACTTAATCGCAGCTGAACAACTCTGCCTCTACGCAGAGATGATGTATCCCAAACCTTTAGGTAAATGTGTGGCTCGGCTGCGCAACAAACTCGATCTTATCGAACAACAATGACTTACTTTCTCCATTACGAAAACGCAAACGTTCGGCGCGTTAACAACGTGCTGCACATCTGCACATCCAATGACGCCAACGGTAATCCCCGCAGACTAATCGTTTGCCTGGGATCTTACGGTCACATCGTTGCACTCTTTGAGGAAGGATGTGATTGGGGTGGGCTGTACCAACTCGACAAAGACTTCGCCAGTTGGACCAACCGTCACTCTGTCCGGGTTAACGTAACTGTCTCCGAATTCAATCGGTGGCAATCATTTGAACCCGGCAAGATCACAAAGGTATCCACGCAGCCCGAACTTCCTTCTTTTCAACAGTAAATTCAAGCATCTAATCATGAGCACAAACTCCAGAGCGTTTTACTTCATCGAAGTCACCGACACCTTTGGCGGCCAAGCTAACTACAGCTGGGTCGAAAAGTATTGTATCGAAGCGACAGACGCTACAGCAGTAAGACGAGCTAAACGTGAGATTGGTTGGAATGGTGTACGGTGTGACCGTCAGGACTGTGGAGACTTAGTAGAGTTGAGGCCACGCGGGATGGCACAGGTGGCGTTTATCCAACGCGAACCGGGCTAATCCGCTCTCGCTCCGCGAGGCCAACTCACACAATCTACTCAACATCATGAAGTATTACAAAGTCAAAGTTCAGATTGAGTCGAACGATGGAGAGCAAATGATTCTCGAAACCCATAGAAACTTCAACACGGAAACTGACGTTTTTATCTTCGCTAGTGGTTTCGCTAACGGGTTTGCTATGGCGCACGAAGGCGCCGTCTTAGAAACCCAGATAGAGAAGATTGATGATAGGACCTTTTGAAATCCTACAGAGAGGAATTTATCTTCACAGAGACTTTGAAATTCACGTTAAGCACTTGAAGTTAACAAAAGATTTTTATTAAAACGCTGACAGCCAAGCTATCTAAATAAATACGTAAGTGTTTGTTACGTAAGATTATGCAAAACATTAAACAAACATTAGATGACGTGACGCCGACACGCTAAACTGATTAAATTCGTGCGGATTTAATTTTTTCCCGTGTCCGTCCAGCTAAGCAACACGAAATTAAAGCGATTTGACATTTTTGCTTGCAAAGGTAAATCTGGATGGTCTTATAAGTGTTCAGTTGAAGCTAAGTCCGAGGCCCACGCAAAAGAACTTGTGCTGCGTGAGCACATCGAACTACAGAAGCATCAACTAGCGGTTTACCCGAAAAGGTAACTTGTATTTTTAGCTACACTTAAGTTGAGCCTCGGGACGCCTGACGGCTACCGCGTTTTTATGGGAGTTTGAGCGCGGCATGTGTGGGGTTTGATTCCCCCAGTCCCGACTCACCTATTGACACCAAACTCCCAATACTATACAGTGCGTATACGGGCGGCACCGGCCCGACCAAACGTGGTGCGCCTACCAAACATCAACATCAAACTCCTATGACAATTAAAACTTCAGAACTTGTTTCTCTAGGTTCTCTAGCTGCAGAAGCTTTCAACGAATTCGATACTGCGCAGCAAGAACTAAACGGTTCTTTCGGTGTTCCTTATAACGCCGCCAAAGATAATTTGCTTCGCGATGTGACTATCGCAGAGGCAGAGGGATTGGATCTCCGACTCTTTTCCGGCGAAGAGAGCCGCTTCCGATTCCCTAACTTCAACACGAACATCGTCGTTCGTATTCACAGAAAGCCCACGCAGCACACGAAGCTCGAAAAGCTCGTGGCAAAAGTTTCCAAACTTGAGAGCGAACTTAAGTTGGCAAAGCTGTGTTTGAAACACGAAGCAGAACAGCTAGTAACAGCAGGAGTCTGCGATGAGATCACGGATAAGATTGTTCTCGCTTTTACTCGTATCAAGTGATCAAACCAATCATGCTTAACACCGTCAACAACTTCATTTGCTTCAGTATTGGCACCCTCGGCTGTGCCATGGTGTTCCAAGGTCTCCTGGGAGTCGAACCAGGCGTATCAAGCAATACCAACAAAATCTGTAAAGATGCTGAAGCTGTGTACGCTCCCTGCAAAACGCGCTAAAGTTCCGCAGGGGGACGACCCCTGACGAAGGAGTGAGGTGCCCTCTCAATCGAGAGGGTTTTCTCTTATAACCTTCCTCACAATTCTTGTAACTAACCGAAATGACTTCACACTACCTCCTGACGTGCTCCATTTCCGCTGATGTGCGTCAATCTGTCCAGATCAAGTTCGACGATCTTAAACTACCTAAAACAGTTGTTGAAACGCTACAACGTAACAACACTGTAAGCCTCCGCCCTAATCTCTCAAATGCGCTTAAAGGAGAACTTGATTCACTTCGCGTCATGCAGCGCGATCTTTATGACAGCTATTGCATTCACAGTGGTGACGCTCACTTTGTCACTTCTTCCTACTTTCATTTGGCTAATGAACTAATTCGGGACATTCGAAAAGCTGCCAAGGATGCCAACGACAGACTTAAGGATCTGTGGGATCAAGAGTTTGAAGCTTGGCAGGGTACAGCTGAGGGGATCTTGAAACCTCTGTTTGAGGATTCGGATGAGTTCAAATTGGCTTTCGATGCCTACATGAAGTTCTTCCCCACGAAGGAAGAGTACAAAGCACCGATTAGGGTATCTGTTCTGGGGCCTTTGCCTGTATCGATGGAGCGGGTCAGCAAACCTATCGAAGGAGACTTCCAATCGCTGATCGCCTACGAGAACCAGATTAACACTCAGCAAGTTCTCGAAGCAGCACGTAACAATGCTGCAGATCGTGCACTACAGATTAGTGCAGAACTGCTGGATGATCTTGATGTTCGGAATGTAGCTAAGGTTGGCCGTCAACAAACAGGCGGAGACAAGAAACGGGGTAGCTGGCAGATCACAGCACAGAAACTGAAACTAATCAGCGACAGCGTGCCTGGCTTCGAACAACTGGCCGAGCTTGCAGAAAGACTTCTTAAAGCTGGCAACGACATTCAAGCAAATGATCGACCCGTACGGCAGAAAGGAACCGAAGATTTCTATGCCGTCCAAGATGAGATTCGTGCTGAGCTTTCATCGATCTGCGACACTCGGGATGATTCAAAAGGTCTTCAGACTCTCAAACAATCGTTGGCATTGTCTTCGACCTACAAGACTCTGTGTGATCGCATCAAAGCAGCAGAGAACTCCAACGTTCTTAATCTGTTGATCAAAGATGCGAACGTGGAAATCGATGTTTATGCTCAACGCTCAAAACATCTGAACAAACTTATTGAACAACGAAAGGAACTTATTGGCGCTGCTGGTGAGAACCTTGATCAGTTAATCTCAGACATTGCTACAACCACGGTGGGTTCAACAACGGAGGTTGATTTCTGATGCAACGACTTGTTTACACCATCGATACACCGAAAGGTTTCCTAAAGGATATCGAAGAACACACTGACGACATCCTTGAAGCTGTAACTTTTACAAGTTTTGAGGCCGCGTGCACACGGATCGCAGCTGTGAGTGGCTTATTGACTACAGACTGTTGGCTGCAGGCAAACTACATTCCCTTCCCACGTCCAAACCCCGCTCCTCCTCTTCCAAGGCTGCAGCCTTGACCTTCGCTTTAACACTCCTTCGACAACACCATGAACGACACTCTTTTCACTAAACTTCAGAATTTTCGTGGCGCCCTTAACGCTTCCAATCTTGAACGTGAGTTTGTGATTGACGGTCTGCTTGCAACATTGTTGAGCAAACAGAATGCGTTTTTGTTGGGTGTCCCTGGCACAGGTAAATCTGACCTTGTGCGAAACATCTGCAAGGGTATTACAGCAGCTAACTATTTCGGATATTTGTTGACTCCAACAACCGATCCATCCGAAGTGTTCGGTCCGGTCGCAGTTACAAAACTGTTGAAGGATGAGTACACACGTGATGTTACTGGTTACCTCCCTGATTCCCACATCGGTTTTCTCGATGAGCTGTTTCGGGGAAGCTCTGCAATCCTCAACTCCCTTCTCACTCTGCTTAACGAGCGCACATTTAATAACGGTAAAACGATTGTAAAAACTCCAATCCAATCAATCGTTGCTGCGACAAACAGCTGGCCGGATGAGGAATCTCTGCAGGCATTTGCTGATCGCTTTCTGTTCCGCCCCACGGTGGACCTGCTTAAGAAACCCGTTTCTAAGAGGCGGCTCGATGAGTGGGCGCTGGGTTTGGTTGAGCGGCCACAGGTGGGCGAGCATTTGACTCTGGAGGAGCTGCATCAGCTTCAGGATGCTGCAAGCGAAGTGTGTGCTTCAGAGGAATTCTTGGATCGTTTCGGCAGCGTGTGGGAGATGCTCGCCAGCCGGAACATCACGGTCAGTGATCGGAGGCGCGTTCAGATCCTTAAGTTCCTTAAGGCGTGGGCCTTGGTTCAAGGTGACGATGAACTCTACCCCGAGCATCTTCACAACAGCATCGTACACATTGTGTACCAAACTAAAGAGGATCAGGATGTAATTATCGAAGTCCTAGAGCAAGAAATCCCAACGGCGGATCGTGTGTTCAACGACGCCAAACGAGCAGCCGCAGGGATTATGGCTGAGTACAGCAGCCACTCTCACAAGTACAAGGCCAAAGGACTCGGAGACCTTAATGACTTTGTAGTCAACCTGCGTAAATATCACAAGGACATGCAGACTGTCCGAGATAAAGTGGGTGAAATCCTAGACGGCACACGCTTCCGTATGTCTGTTACCACGCGGGCTTCCGGGGTGAAACTTCAACAAAACCTGCAGAATCACTGCGATACGCTGGCACGAGCCATCAGCGAAATCACTTCAGATTAACTCGAACACACAAAAGCATCATGAAACTAACAACTCATTCTGAGATCATCAGGCTCGTTAATAGCGAGCCTCTTACGCTTGCTTGCTCAGCCCTGGTCGATTTTCTTTGGGAAGATTTTGTTCGTGATGCTCGCCCGACAGTCACTTACTTAATCGATCACTACAAGATCCACCAGCTCTCTCGTTTCGGAAAAGAACTGTTTGAACGGCTCTATACCGGAGATAACGTCACGTGGTTAGTTACAGAAAACGCTTACGAAGATTACTTCCGGAAAGTTTGTGACGGCGACAAGACAGCAATCCCAGAAGGTTATAAGCCTGAAAATGGTATTTGGTACTCGATCATGAGTGACCTGAGTCAAGCTGCCGCTTGGCCAGAACTCCTCAGGAGATCTGTAGGCGATCAGTTCAACGCTGGTAATAACGCAATCAACATTGTTAACGAACTGTCCAAAGTAATTGAAGAGGCAATCGAAGAGAGCCAATTCGATGTACAACTTCTGACAGCCTCGGGTCAAAAGCTACAAGAACTTCGCGATGCTTTCGATCAAGCGGTTCAGAACGGAGACACTAAAGCTGCCGACGCTATTCGACAGCAGGGTAAGCAACTGGGTCAAGCTATTAACGAAGCGATTCAGCAGGCTAAAACTAAAATCCAAAGTCACTCGCATAAAATTATCGATAAGGCAGTACAAAATAACGACGATGTAAATGACGCAATTAACCATTTACACGGGAATAAAGCTGGCGTTGGTTCCCACGGGGTGGACTTACAAGCTAAAAAAGAATTAGCCGCTAAGCTTAAAAACAATAAAGAGCTTAAGAGTATAATTAAAAAACTCGGTGCTCTCCGTAAAATCTGGCAAGAACGGAAGAAAGCTCGCTGGACTCGAAGCAATTACGAAGCAATTACGGGCGCCAAGTTTGGAGATGATGTAACCAAAGCTTTTCCTGCTGAGGTTGCACTAGCTGCAACGCCTGAAGGTCGCGCACTATTTGCTTTAAAGTATTCTCAAAAAACTATACTTACAAAAGATTACACAGCCGCTCGAAAAGATATTGGTAAAGGTCCGATCGTTATGTACATCGACGTGTCAGGTTCGATGAGCGGAGAAGCAGAGATCTGGAGTAAAGCTATTGCCTTTGTTGTCGCTGAGGAAGCTCTTGCTGAGAACAGAGGAGTTCAAATTCACCTGTTCGATACTCAAATCAATGGGTCTGTAAAACTAGAGGGTGAGCGTAAGAACAACGGTGATCTAATCGATTTCGTTTGTACGTGGACCCTAGGCGGTGGCACAAGCTTCAACGCAGTCATCGGCCACGCGTTGGATAAAGCGAAGATACCCGAGCGTGCCGACGTGCTAATGATTACAGACGGTAACAGCGAGGTTCACGACAACTTTATTAAGCGTTTAAATAAATTCAAACAGGCAACCGGCGTGCAGTGGGGAACTATCTGTATTAACACAGACGTATCTGACGTTTGTCGGGAATTCAGCGATGAGATTTACTCGGTAAATCTATACAACATGGACGGTACAGTAGACGCGATTCAAAAATGTCTGAGGTGATTTAGTCGTGGAAGACAAGTTGCTCGCTGAAGATTTAACTCGACTCATAAGTGAGTACGAAGAGCGACAAGAGACGGGAACGGATGAGGACGAATACAGAATAACTAAAGAGGGCCGCTTAGGTGATCTCTGGTACAATCCAGAAACAAACGTACTTCACATTTGCTGCGGGCGCATAAACGGCTCTGCAGTGTGGAGAGAAGTTAACCCAGCGGGTCTACACTGAATGAACTATACCTCTTTCGTCTACAACATTCACACTAAGATTACAGAAATACAGAATCTATACTGTGACAAACTAACCACTGTTGAAGACCTTAACAAGTGGGTGACGACCTGCGTTCACCGAAGTATAGGTTTAACTGACGAAGAGAGCGTTAGTAGTTTTTACTATAACAATTGTAGTATAGAGTACTTTGCAGACCTACTATTATTTTCCATAATAAAGAGTGAAGTTGACGTTGAAGGTAATTATACGGGAATAACTTATGATGTTGCGCTCAGTGTAAAACCGTACTTGAAAGACTGCTTCGGTGTCGACCGCTTAGGATTTTTAAAAGTAGCTGTTCGATTATTAAAGGACGACTTGACAGAAGTGAGCGATAACATAACAAAGGATATAGACGCTTGGTGTCAAAACGTTGAGTTGGTATTCTCGGCAACTACATAACAACAGTAACGAAAAGCTGAAGATAATCTAAAGAAACACCTTTTAGCCTTGCCTTTCTTTTTCGCCTTTCTACGCTGATCAGGTCATTCATTTCACTTGACATGAACTTTCAGTTTGCTCTGGCAGGCATCCCTATCGAGATGGCAGAAGCCGAAGCGCTCCTCAAGGCCACGCGGGGAGCAGCAACGACTCCTGTAATCGATATTGGAGTTCTGATTGATCCGAAGGACTTAGATGCTGCGAAGCTATTCGAACTGGCAGTCTCCAACAAACAGCAGGACCTCGCTTCGCTGGCTTGGAAAGTATCCATGCAGCAGAACAAGGTGAGCGCGGCTACCAGCTTCGCCAAACCGAATCGCAAGCTGACGCTGGTTGAAGGCCCAACTAAAGCCACGCAGCTTGAGGAAATAATCGATCACCTCAATAAGAGTCGTTCGTACGCGTCGCTCGGTGTAGCGATGCTGCTTAAGGCCACCAACACTAAGCAGTGGGTGACTCTGCGGGAAACAGCGACCTTCTTCGCTAACGAGCTGTTCAAGCAGCGCCAAGCCCACCCCGCATCAAAGTTCATGCGGGGTTTTCAGGTCATGAACGGTGGCCTTAGCCCCGTCGATATGAGCAGCGGGCTAGAGCGGAGGCACACCTTCCACGTGTCGCCTATGTACATCGCACTGCGCGAAGGGCTTGTGTACTGCAAAACTCACGGGCTTGTGGAGCAAAAGCGTATGCTTTCGGTGGGTGCTCCGTATGCGCAATCACCGAGCAAGAACAGTGACAGCACTCGGCGCATCTACTACAAGATCAGCGCTTCCGAACGAGGCAAACAGCTGGTCGACATGTGGGCTGATCTGGATGAGTACATTATGAAGAACTTCGAAATCCAGGCGGCAGGATGACAGAACAAGACTTAATCGAAGCGTTGGCTGACAGTTTTTGTGTGGCTACAGAGTTTTTGGACTCTGAAACCATTATCAAATGTCTGAAAGCAGCTCTACGACAAGACGTAGAACACTACACTGGAGTTCTACAGAAGTATACAGATATCTATAACGCAGTTTCAGAATCGTAGTAGTATCCACGTGCGCTGCCTCTGGGTGGCGCACTTTTTCTTTTACTCATGAACTTCCTCCTGATCGACACAGACGCTAAATGCGCGGAGGCTTTAGACGCCCTTCAGAAGTACGACAAGATCGTCCTAGACACAGAGACCACGGGCTTGGACAGCTGGGTTGCCAAGCTTCGTTTGATTCAGATCTGCTCCGCTTCTGTAGACGATCTCGCAGATCCGGTCTACATCTTCGACGCATTTAAGATCGATACAAAACCTGTGTGTGAATATATAGAAAGTAGAAAGACGTTGATCGCCCACAACGCCAACTTCGATCTGCAGTTTTTATATTCAATTGACTGCGATTTCAAAGGCAATATTTTTTGTACTTACATAGCTGAAAGGATTCTGCGTGCTGGTTTTAAAGAGAAAAGGATCGCCCCTCAAACTAAGAAACCTTACTTCGCGGACGTTTCTTGTGGCTTGAAAGCAGTTGCGGAACGCAGGCTCAACCTTGAGATCTCTAAAGAGGAACAGGTTAGTGACTGGGGAGCAGAGGCATTATCCGAAAGCCAACTTGAGTACGCCGCTAAAGACGTGAAGATCTTGCCGCTGATTGCAAAGCAGCAGTATGAAGAACTTAAAGAAGAAAACCTTATTGGTATTTACTCAATCGAGAGTAAGTGCATACGTCCTGTAGCAAAGATGTGCCGCAGAGGATTCAACATAAACGTAAACAAATTAAAAGAACTTAAAGTAAAAATAGAAAACGAGTTAGATAAAAAGACTGAGCAGTTTGTTTACGATCTCGATGCTCGACTGCCTGATGATAGGAAGCTTCCTAGAAGGGAGGATCAGACAATCGCTATCGGTAAAAAACGATTAAAGGAATTCAATCCAAGTAGCACAGCGCAACTGACCGCAGCGTTTGAAGCCTGCGGCATCGAGCTTCCGGTTGACGGGAAAACAGATAAAAAGACCTTAAACCAAGTTGCGTTAGCGGAATTCGATAGCGAGGATCCGACGCTAATGGTTTATCGCGAAAGAGCAAAAATTGAAACTCGTTTGGAGCACGTAAATAAATTACTAGAGAACATCAACCCAATCTCCCACCGGCTGCACTCGGGTTACAACCAAGTAGGCGCGAACTCGGGACGGTTCACCAGTAGCGGTGCACCGAAAACATCGAAAACTAAACAGAAAACGATGTTTGCGGTCAACATTCAGCAAGTGCCGCGCTCTAAAGATTTCCGGGAACTCTTTGTTGCCACGCCGGGGTACAAACTTGTTATCTGTGACTGGGCTCAAATCGAGCTGCGCTTGGGTGCGGAACTGATCGATATCAAACAGATGAGACAAGCTTTTATAGACGACATTGATTTACACACATTGACTGCGAGCCTTATTTACAAAAAAGACATTGGCGAAGTCACAAAAGACGAGCGCCAAGACGGAAAAACTTTGAATTTCGCTCTGCTGTATGGCATGGGCTATCGAAAGTACAAAACCTACGCGGCGCAAAGCGGAAAGATACTTTCTTTGTCCGAAGCGAAAGTGGCGCACTCAGCTTTCCACGCGGCGTATCCTCGGCTTCGAATTTGGCACCAGGAGCGAAACGCTCTTGTAATGGATGGTTGGGCGTACACACGGACGGCATGTGGTCGGAGACGATTACTCAGTTATGACGATGCGACAATGATGTGTAGCGCTAACACGCTTATACAAGGATCTGGTGCTGACATTCTGAAAATAGCGATTTCTAAACTGGGTGAGTATTTAAACCATGAAGCTTATTTAGTGGCCTGTGTGCATGACGAAATTGTGCTTGAAGTAAAAGAAGAAAAGGCCGAAGACTACAAAATAAAATTGGAACAGATTATGAAAGAAGCTGCGGAAACCGTCTTGAAAACAGTCCCGGCATCGGCTGATGCCAGTGTTGGCGACTCGTGGGCTGCCAAGTAGACAGCTGTTTATACGGTTTTCCTCTGTTGCAACGGTCAAAAGATCGCTAATATCACAGTGAATTTTTAAGATCAATGGCACTTGTAAAGTTAGCTACAAACGATGACAGGGAAGTTTATACGGTAAAAATTAATGAGGTTTACCACGGAGTGGTTGTGGGTGATCGTGATCTTTACGTGACAGCAGAGTCTTTTGAATCGCCTTTAAAAGCCGCTAACGCAGCTAGAAAATTAAAGCGGGAAAATAAAATTATCAGAACTGTTAAGAAAAAAAGTGATGTGAATTATACGGCTATCCAGACTAAAATACGCAGAGTCAAAAAGCTCTACACCGAAACCGAAGTGGCTTCATTAACCCATTTGAGGTTTCGTGAGACGTGGGTTATTTTAAACCCTAAAGGAGAGTACGTAAAAACTGTACTTTCAGGAAACAAGGTGGTAGATTATTGTTCAAAAAAAGATCAGGCACGTACGTTTAAAACTTACGAAGAAGCATCCGATTATCAAAAAACTCTTGATCGTGTGGTCAAAACGGGTCACACACTGCGTCGGTATTTTGTCGAAGCTAATTAACCGCTGCTACACTGTAAGAAGTTAAGTGACTCATAATGGCTCCTCGCAGAACTTCTGTGCCAGAGCGTATCGCTGGGGACATCCTGGGCTTTACCACGGCGGGTGAAGTCGAAGAAAGCCAGTCCGTATTAGCTAAATATTTTCCCGAGTTAAGTCTCCGTATTTCCGCGAAAGGTGCTCGCGGCGGACGTTTGGGTCGCGCACCGCAAATGGCCGAGCAGGAAGTTAAATATACTCCGAAGGAAATGGTGCAGGCAAGAGAAGGAGGAACACCGACAAATATTAATATCACCACGCCTCCTGCTCAAACAGCACAGGCTCCGGATTACACCAGTCAAATTGAAGGATTAAAGCAAACTTTACTTAGTCAATCAGACATTTTACGTAAACTGAGCGAGAAAAAGCCTGAAGAGAAAAAATCAGAGCCGCAGACAGTTACTCCTCCGCCCCCAAAAGTTCAAACTCCTGAAGAACAAGCTAGAGAAACAATCACTCAACTGTATCGTGACGTGTTGGGTCGCGAACCAGAAGAAGCGGGACTTAAGTCGTGGATGAGTGAAGGTCGTGCAGCGGGAGGGATCACCCGAGAGGAAAGGAACACCCTTGAACGCGACTTTATGCTGTCTCCTGAGTACAACATTAAAAAACTTTATAGAGAAGAATTAGGTCGCGAACCTGATGTCGCTGGTTTGGAATATTGGACTACAAAGGACCCTAGATCGGCTGATCGTTCTATTAGTTCTGAAGAATATCAACAATTGCAGCAAGCTTTCCGGCAATCACCGGAATATCTGCAGAAGTATGGAGCTGCCGGGCGCTAAACTCCAGACTTAAGACAACATTAAACCTAAAACGTAATGAGCGAGGTAGCGTTTATAGACTCGTATAACCTTATATTGACTAAAAATAAAAAGAAAATAACGCTGACAATTCACGCAAACGACAGTAACCACGCGCAGGCTCAAGCGGCGGATATTTGCCGAGGTTTGCACGGCACGGGTTTTGAGCTGACGTACGGTATAAGTAGACAGAATCCTTTATCTGAGTTATTTAAAGATTTAGCTTTTAATACGTATACTCATGAAAAATGTGTCAAGTGGGAAGGGAAATACAGTAATGATCTACCGTGTGTTTATGTATTCGGTAAGCGAATTTACGTAAAAAATTTGATTCTTAAGTATCTTGACATCCCAGATGATTCAGTAATAAGACCTACATGTAACGATAAAAGTTGCGTAAACCCATATCACTTTACGTATCTAGAAAATAAAAATTCGAAACTGACTGAAGGGGACTTAAAGCTGCTGAAAGCCTATAAAAAACAGGGAGTCACTGTAAAACAAATAGCTGAGGTTTTTAACGTACATAGAGCAACGATTTACAGAAAGCTAAAAGAAACTTGAAGAACTGAGTCTCTTCCAAATAAAACTGAAACAAGCATTCCTAAGCAAAGCTGATAACATAATGGGGCCGTAAGCATCGGGTTTACCTGAAGCTACAGCGTTCTCCAAACCCCCTAAAGTTCCGTAAATGAACGTATTTGTCCTTGGCCTTAGGGTCACCGCAAAAGCTCAAAAAAACGAGGATACGATCAACGTTTTAGCTGAAGCTCTCCCCAATTCTGAGAAGCGAGTTGCGACGAAAGTGCAACTACTTCAGAAAGCAAACCATTACGTTGGAAAGCTTTTAGAAAAGCTCGAAGAGGGAGAAACTCTGCTTGCGATCGGTCCCACACGGCCAACGCCTGACGGAGTAATCCAGATGCAGCCGATGCTGATCGTTCAAAAAGATAACTTCGACGATCTTCTGGCGATTAACCTCTTCATGATGACCGGCGGTCTCGGACCTAAGGTCGATGAGGTTGAGCTTTCTGACACCACGGTGACTAATAGGTCTCTTGCGTGGCAGACAGAAGAAAGCGAAACTGCTTGGGCGAAAATTACCGCTTGGGCTGAACTTTCGAAACAGCTCGCTGAACTGGCACCAGGCACTCCAACTATCGCTGTGGGCAAGGTGTCAACAAGTGAGAAAGACGAAAAAATGTACCTTAACTACAACGTAGACAAAATCCTGTACCTGCCTAAAACAAAGAAGGTTGCTCCCAAAAAAGCCGCTGATCCTGAAAAGGGAACAGTGACTGCAGCCGCTCTCGGTTCTATTGATTTCTCGCTCTGATTACGACCATGGTTTTTATCGCTGGCCAATTTTCCGCAGACGAAATTCTCTGCAATGTCCCTCCTCACACTCTCCGAATCGATCTTCAAGCTCGCCGTTGGAAGTCTGATGTTGACCCTGACAGCGCAATCGTAGATAAAAACGATAACGGTATTCCCATCGAGATCGTTTTGTTGGGTTTCACTCCTTACTTCGGAAACCTCGGTCTTCGTAACCAAGAGGAGTTCTTACGCATTGCGTACATCGGCGTCAGCCCTAACCACCGGCTGCTGCCTCCTCGCTGCGTGACGACTTCGATGATTTCGGGTAAGTCGTCTCAGAAGAACTTTATCAGTTACTTCCAGACTCTTTATAACAACCGTATTAACTGCGCTTCCGTGGTCACAACTACTAAGTTTGTGACGCGAAGCTTTAACGAACGCGACCCTATGACGGGCGCTGACGGAGCAAAGATTAATTTCAATGCTCTTGAATTTGCGGATCGTCCACCTTCAAATGAAGAAGAAACCTCTCTGATTGAGGATGTCAATGCTTGGTTATCCGATCGAGGGGCGTCCCTCACCACAGCGGCGCTCAAGTCTCACATTCCTGGATCGGATTTGGTTGAGTTACCACTTGGGTCAGATCATTCGGAAATCAAGGCCCAATTTGCTGCAACGCGTGGCCCAGTGGGCGAGAGATCTTTCGCCTCTGCTGCCGCCCCTGCTAAAGCTCTCAAATCTGCTTCTGTGGATGACAGCGAAAAGGGTGCTCAGTCGGCCCCTCCTCAAGTCAAAAAATCGGTAGAGCTGACAGCCGAACAGGCAAAAGTCCTCGGCATTGACCTGGACTAATTAACCAACCAAGCTGGGAGCCCCGACCGGGGCTCTTTTTTTATGCAAAGACTTGTTCAGCGATCAAAAAGAGACGCTTATTGGTGCTCCGTTTACGCCTGCAAGATGCCCACGGGGGTTTGGATTATCGGACTGGTAATCAACAAATCCAAGCGGGCTAGTAACGACTGGTTCGAACGCCGAAGAAACAAACGGTCGCGGAAAGTACGCACCGAACGAAAACTAAAAACCCTCGCTCAGATGAGGGCGTGCTATAAAAACGTAACTAAGCTCATAAAACGTATACCGATACAAGATCATATATTTATAGAGAATGACTTTATCAAAGCCCAGACTCTTTCTAAGTACGTAGAAAGATTAGGTTTTATTCGTGTTCAACAGGATGGTCAACCGATTTGGGTTTTAACAGCTCATCAAAGGGCGGAAGTTCAACGCCACTCTTAGCGCACCAGTAAATAAGACGAGAGAATAAATTGCCGCGAATTTGATACTGCTGGTGGACCGCTTCAAAAATCTCTAAAAGGTCATCGCGATCTAATTTGCGAGCGTCCATCATCACGCGCTGGTGCGTGAAGTTCTGCTCAGGGCTCATCCACTCAAGATTTAACATAATCTTTAGAGCGTATGTGCTAACTATACTCACTATTTACTGGACGCGCTCGCGCCACCTAGCTAAGCTCTGCAAAGCCTGACACCAGCTACGTTTTGACTGACTTTTACAGTATCCCGAAGGGTGTCACCCACGCGCTGATCAAGCACAGCTTCATTACCGGAACTGTTCTGGTCCCGCACGATCCTCTGGGTGTGCTCACGGATCAACTTCGATCACACAACTACAAAGTTACAAGGAACGAAGACGAAGACAACCTGACAAACCCGGTCTGGTGGGTTTCGGAGAAACAAAAGAACTACGACTGGGTGATCGCGTCCACTATGGGTCTCACCCAATACAGCGAATACATCCTGGAGTACGGGATGCAGATCGCAAAAGAAGGTATTGCGGTCCTGGATCGACTGTCGTTTATAGAACCGGTGGCTCGCCGCAAGACTTTCTTGCTCGCAAATAAGCTCACAAATATGATCGTCTTGAATCCACGCCCCAAGTTCAGAGCACTTGGTAGCACTAGAGATTCAGTAACAAGTTGCTGGTTTGTTTTTCAGCGTCCCGAAAACTGGCGCGATGGCACTCAAGTGACATTCGGCTTAGATTGGGACCGCGTTGATCCCTTACCTCCGCTCGAAGGATGACATCAAAATCACAAAAGTTTGAGAATTTTCAGCGTTCTGTTTTAGATCACCTAACAGCAACAAATGCCAAACTCGACAAGATCTGTGCTCTTCTGGTATCCAATCAGCTCCTGCAAGAGTGCGTATCCCCTGAGGGAGAGGCCCGCTCTGCCGTCGACTGCGCGGAGATTGTTACTGAAAGTTTTTGCGCAGGCATGTGCCTCAACGAAGACCTGAACTCGCGGAGCAAGGAATTCGAATATCAGAAATCTGAATTTTTTATTGATGAGGATGAAGAAGACGAAGAAGATGATATTGAGGAAGATGATGACGACGATGACTACAATCCTCCTCGACACCCGAGTTTGACATTTTGACTGAAGATTTAATTGTTTACGAGTTAGTGGAGTTATCGGATAAGTCGCCCACGGGGGCTTTATGGTCTAAGGATTTCAAAAGGCACAAAAGAGGAAATATATTCGGTTATTTAACGGCAGATAAAAAATACTGGCGACAAAAGATTAATAAACGACAATATGCCGTACACAATTTAATCTGGCAGAAAAAATATGGGATTATTCCTTTAAACAAAACGGTAGACCATATAGATAATAACGGTCTAAACAATTCAGTAGATAATTTACGCTTAGCCGATAGTTTGAGTCAACTGCAAAATCGACGAAGCTGGGGTCAGTGTAAATACAGAGGAGTATCAAAACTAAATAACTATGAAAGTTATTACGCGTACATCATGTATCCTAAATACGGCAGAGTTCATCTAGGTTATTATAAACTACAAGAACATGCTGCAATAGCTCACGATATAGCAGCAGTCATATTGTTCCCAGAAAATAAATATTACAAAAAAAACTTTCAAGAAGCCTTTTGGTTACGAGAAAGTACTTCTATAAGTGCTAAAGTATTAGATAAACTTCACCATTTTTTAGAGAAGCTGTAGAATCCTTTTAATTAGACACAAAAAAAGTGTCCCAAACACGATTAACTATTAACGGTTTAAGGCATTACAACTGCTATGGTGTACCTAAACCGCTAGCATCTGTTACGAGCGTTTTATCCTCCACGCAAACAGAAGAAACTCGTAAAAAATTAGCGCACTGGAATCTGATGAATCCAGGCGCTTTAGAAAACGCAGCGGCAAGAGGTTCATTTATCCATAACGCCGTAGAGAATTGGATACGGGGTCTACGAGTTGAACCCCCAAAAGAATATCAGCCTTACTGGGACGGGATGCCTACGAAGCTCGAAGAGTTATTGGGCAACGGAAAAGTTTTATGGTCCGAAAAACCGTACAACCAACCCCAGTGGTCTCAATACATAGGAGAAGATGGTGTAGGACGGATTCATTATTACGACGAGCAAACCGGTCACGGTTACGCGGGTTGTTGTGACATTATTTACGTCGACGGCAACGGTGAGATTATTCTGGGAGATTTTAAAACTTCAGTGGGCCCCTACAGTTATAAGTTTCCAAGAGCAGATCAAAAGATCGACGACAAACTACGAAAGGCTTTAATTTCCGGAGTATTCAAACTAAAAAAGACACAACTTCAATTAGCAGCTTATAAACTTGCAGCCGAAAGTTGCTTAGGTATTTCAATCGATAAAACACAGATTATTGTTTCAACAGCAATCCCCGAGTTCTCTGTTCAAGTATTCACCTTTGGTAAAAATGATGTAGAAAAACACGAAAAACAATGGCTGGAGGTCGTCAAACAGTTTTACAATCAACAAACTCCCCCTTAAGGGTTTTTTCGGTGGCCACGGGGGCTCTGGCGTGCCACAATGTCTGCGCGGGGTTCACCGATGAAGTTTTACTACAGCCGGAATCAAGAGGTTCAGAAGCACGTCAATCCCCGAACCGGCAAGATCTCGGCAGGCGGTAACTTTAAAGCGTTCAACGAGAACTGGGAAGCATTACAAAATAACACTCAGGTTATTAGTGAAGAAGTCGAAAAAGGATATGGCTTATGTGCGTGGCATTTAGTTGACGGGAAAAGATCGCGAAACGAAACGGGATGTATAAAAGCTGGATTAATAATTATCGACGTTGATAATCAAGCGGACGGTAAGGATAAAGATGGAAACAAAATACAAAAGCAAGAGTTAAATGAACAGCAAGCACTAGAACTCGATATTTGCCGTAAATATTTAAGTTTCGCTTACTACTCCCCAAGCAGCGAGGACGGTTGGCCCCGCTTCCGTCTAGTTTTTGGTCTAGGTAAAGAAATAATAGATACGGGGTTCTACCAGTGGTTTACCCGCGAAATCTCAAAAAAGATTCCTGGGTCTGATATCAGGGCCACGCAGGTGCCCAACCTCTTTTACGGGGCCAAAGCTGGCACAAAATTAATTTACATAAGCGAAAACTACATCCCAGCGGAGAAGGTTGACGAGGCGAACAAGACTTATTTATCGCTCCCAAAGGAGACTTCAACACGGGACGGGGCTCACGATGCCTTAGACGCTCAGGTCGATCCGACTGGCGTAAACCTAGAGCAGCTACTAGCAAACAGCGTTAAGGCG
>Ga0222712_10002302_pt1 | contig 22049 bp, 29 predicted proteins | sample C33_657DmetaG_FD_165043 | JGI IMG/M metagenome (GOLD analysis project Ga0222712, IMG submission 165043) | Estuarine water microbial communities from San Francisco Bay, California, United States - C33_657D | ecosystem: Environmental > Aquatic > Marine > Unclassified | place: USA: California... | reverse complement strand
GAAGAGAACAGTTGCAGTTGATATAGGGCAATCTGCATCGGCAGACAGATATGAGTTACAAATTCGTGGGTATGGCCCATGGAATGGAAGTACAGACTATTACTTCCCAGTATCTTATTATACAACACTATTAACATATAACGATTCTCCCTACACTATGGAGTCTGGTAGATCAGGTGGAGTTTTAACAGCAACAGCAAATGTTGCAGATTATCAGTATTATGAAATTACTGCCAGGGCAAAGTTTGGCGGAACTACAGATGGATCAATCATATCTACAAATACATTGTATCCGCCAGGAGTTGCCCCAAGTTCCCCATCTATTTCTAGTATAGCAACAACAGCAGACTATTTTGGCACCTATATATCTTTTAATATCTATCAGTCCTCTTTTGGAAGCAATGCAGAAAAATATTATGAGTACTCATTAAATGGTGGATCTTTTTCTCAAATTAGCACGGGAACATACGGGACGCTTGGAACTGGATACATAAACCAAGTAAATGGTGCAAAGATATATGTTGCAGAAGGAACATATTATACTGTTCAAGTAAGGGCAGTAAATTATGACGGAGAGACTAGTTCATCGAGTAACTCTTTGAACATAACAAGCTCTGCACGGCCAGGAGCACCGACAAATGTTGTAGTAAAATCTTTTGCTGCAAATACTGGTCACGTATTTTTTACCTCTGGAAATAATACAGCCTCAATGAATGCATGGCTTGAGTATGATAGCTTTATGGCAACCGACTCAATACAGGGATATATAAATATAAATAGTAATACTGCTGGGGTAATTGCTTTATCTGGAGCAAATTCTACTACAAGAAGCTACACCTCTTATCTGCGTCCTTACTTGTCTAGCAATAAAACAGGAGCAGAAGGATCACTTACTGCTTATGGTTCAAAAGTGCTAAGTGGAAATGATAATCCAACAGCAACTATTGGAAACCCTTACCTTGGAACAAATGGATCTTACGACATAGGAGTTTCAATTGTTGGAGGAGGTTCAGCAAATAAACATGAAGTTGCTTTAGTTCAATACCTTTCTCCGTATAATACTATTGCTACAAAAACAGTATCTGGGATAAATGGAACTGCCAGCTTCACGTCAGCAGATGGCACTCAACCAAATACAACATATTATGTAAGAGTGACTTCGATATATGAATATTCAACTGGAGTATCATATAGCGGAACTCCAAGTGTTAGCTCAAATATAAAAACAAATGCAATAGCAGCAACATATCCAACATCTGTAACTGCAGCAAACAACGGAAGCACAGACACAGTAACAATTTCTTGGTCTGGTGCTACAAATGCAACTGTATATAGAATTTATTGGAATAGCAATGGAGTAAGTCCAGGTTCACCAGCAACATATTATGATGAAGAAAAATTTGTTAACTTTTCAACAATTACAGAAACTTCAGGTTCATGGGCTTGGGGCCCATCAGATCCAGATAGAAATAGTTACACCCCATTTGGAAGAGGCGCACAATACTATTTTGTATCAGCTTCTGCAGATGGAACAACTTGGACTCCATATGCAAGTGCCAAAACATCAAGTGCTGTTGGAGTATACCTTCCAGCCCCTACAATTAATACAAACCCAACACTTTCTGGAACCCCAACTGTTGGTCAAACACTAAATCTTGGAGTTGGTACATGGAATTATAGTCCAGCATCTTATAATTTAAGACTATACAGAGGAACTCCAGGGGTTATTACTTCAGAAACTTTAGTTCAAGATTTTGGAAATGTTACCTCTGCAACATATACAATACCTCCTTCTGAGTTTACAGATTCACAATCAAGTGGAAGAAAAAGATATAGGGTATTTGCTTCTGCAACAAATAGCACTGGAACATCTGCATTAGTTGGTGGAACTGAGACTACAACAGACCTTGCAAATAATGTATTGACAACTCCAGCAATTGTTGGAACCCCATCCCAATCTTCTCCAGGAGGAACTTTAACTGTTAACGTTTCAGGTGGAGGACCAGCTTATCAAATTTATTGGTGGAGTTCTGCTACAGCTCCTGGAGTTGGAGTAACTCCCGATGGCTCAAGCACAACAACTACAATTCAGGATACAACTGGGCCTGGTTCTCTTGGAACATGGTACGTGTATGCAAGATCTGCATTAACAACAGGAACTACTGGCACTACTGCTCCATCAACATCGCTCAGTAATTGGAGTTCTGGTTCGTCTTACACTCTTTCTGCAACAAGATTTTTATCTTATGATGCCAATACTGGAACTGGGGCCCCATCACAAACAAGTGGAACAGATAGTGGTTCTGGATGGGCTACAACAGTTTCTGGAACCGCCCCTACCAAATCTGGATCTACTTTTGCTGGATGGAATACAAATTCATCTGGGACTGGAACAAATTATGCATCAAATGCAGCAATAACGCTTACTGCAAATGTAACTCTTTGGGCAAAATGGACAGCCAACTCTGTAATTCCAACAATAACAATGTCTGGAAATACTGGGGTTACAGCTGCTCAAGGAACAATTAACTGGACATCAACCAACCAATCAAGTTATAGCTCAGATGGAACATTTAGCGGAACTGGAACAACTGGAACATCTATTTCAAAAACTGGACTTTCTGCATCAACAACATATACTGGAACAGTAACAGTAACATCTTCTACTGGAAATACTGCATCTGCAAATTACAGCTTAACAACATCAGCTGCAGCAACGCCAGCAACATTTACAATTGGAACTGTTTCAGCTTCAAAAACTGCAACAAGACAAATAACTGGAACATGGACTAGCACAAGATCTGGTGGATCTTTTACAGCATGGTATACTAGAATTAGAAATACTTCTAGCGGAGCTACGGCAACCCATAGTTTGTTTAGCGAAACTCCAAAATCAGATATATACACTTCTCTTACTGGAACCTCATACAGGTTTGGAGTTCAAGGAGTTTCTTATGATTCAAATTATTCAGTAAGTAGATATACTGTAGGAACCTCTGCTCAAGGTGCTTATACAGAAAATGGATCAAATATTAACCCAGCGTAAGGATAAAAATGTTTAATGAAATAAACAAAGAAGTAGTAGAACAAATTAGAGAAATAGAGGACCTCCAGAGGTCAACTATGGTAGAGATAAATAATATACTAAGGTCAATACCAGATCTTCTTACAGAGGGTGAAGAACAAAGACCAAATTTAAAGGCAGCAAATGCAAAGATGGTAGACTTAATTACACAGAGGTACGCTTTATTTGCCTCAATAGGGGTGGCTCCTGAATCAAATTTACCAGATAATATAGAAAAACACTTGCTATCTTAAGCAATAATGATATAATATACAAGGAGGAACAAATGACACCTACAACACCAGCAGAACCAACAACATTGCTTTCCGTAGAGGACAAGCTAACAATTGTAAATCAACATATCCGTAATCTAGACTACTCAATTTATGGGGCGGAACTAGACATTATGGTAGAAAATGCTGCTCAGACACCAGACGCAGATAAGCTTGCAACAATTAATGCACAGCTATCTGGTCTAAATGCTAAGAGAGCAGTCTTGGTTACAGAACAACAGTCTATAGTAGAATAGAGATATAAGTGGCTGACAAGGCAGAATTAATTATTACTGCTCTTCAACAAAGAATTGGCGAAATTGTCTCAAATTATGAGACACAGGTTGCATTTCTTAGAGCAGAGATAACAACAATTTTAGAAGAACAACAGAATAAAGATATGGCTGCAGATCAATACAATCAATCTTTAATTAATAAAATAGAAGAGGCAAATTAAATATTATGGCAGATACGAGCTTTAACTTTGAAGACGGAGCACCAATTAGTGCATCTGAATTAAGAAAACTTGTTGAGTATGTTAACAAGGTTAACTCTCAAGCGCTTTCTCTGCCATCCCAGTTTGGAACTTTAGCAGACAAGGCTATTGCACAAAAGATGACAATGGGAACAATTTCTGTTCCCAGCCTTAGTCTTACTGCTGCTAAAGAAATTCCAATTGCTTTTACTCCGCCATTGACAGCGGCCCCAGCATCAGTTCAGCTAACAGTTGAAACAAGTTCAATAGATTCAGAAATCATTGTGTTTCTGAAATCGGGTGCAACAAAAGATGGATGCACAGCAGTTTTAACAAGAGCAGCTAATGCAATTGGAAAGTCAGTAACAACCCCAGGATCAGTAAAGGTCCACTATTTTGCAATAGCAAAGTCCTCATAAGGACCTTGACAAACCAATAAACAATAGTACAATAAGATAAACAAAGTCACGGACTCGTGGCTTTTTTCGTGTTAGGAATATAATGAGTAATGATTTAAAATGGATGTTATCATCCGATCAGCAGTTCCCTTATCAAGATGATAAGATGATTGCTCTGTGGTTTAAAGTAATGAAATGGTTTAAGCCAGATGTTGTAGACTACCTCGGTGATACAGACGACCAAGCATGCTACAGCAAGTATACAGAAGGACGCTCAGCAGAATTTTTGCAATTGCATAAGGATGACAGTCGTGACTTAATTGTTCCAATGATGAGACACGAAGCAAAGGGTGCAAGAGACTTCTATGCAAAAACTAGAGAAATGCTTCCTGATGCACAACTGTTCTCCGCCCTTGGAAATCACGACATTAGAATTTTTAATTATGTAGACGCAAAGCTTCCAGACTATATTAACGAAGTAACACCAGAGGCTTTGTGGTCTTTGGATTCCCTAGGCTATGAATACATTTACTACAACGAGTTACCTAAGCGCCGCTTTGGAGACATTCACGTCCACCATGGACTTTCTATTTCTGCAACAGGTGCGGTAAGAAAAGATATGGAAGACATGCAGGTTTCTCTTATTAGAGGGCACTCACATAGAATTGCATCTCATATGGTTACGTATGAGTTGAGAAACAATGGAGAAGGCGAAACTCTTCGTGGATACGAAATTGGTCACATGTGTGACGAAAAAGGTCCAGGAATGAAATATACACAGCATCATGATTGGCAAAAGGGGTTTGCTATAGCGCACATTGAAAATGGTGAATATCCTCACGTACAAATGATTCACGTTTCACCAAACTACAGTTGTGTAGTTGACGGGAAGTTCTTCTCGCTATGATGAAATGCCAAAGATGTAGGGGGAGAGTATTTGTAGATAGAGTATTCTCTCAAAAACTTCACATGGAGCTTTATTGCCTTATGTGTGGAAGACGCTGGATGGTAAATAAAGAAACGAGTGGTTTCGGAAAATGGCTAGATCAAAGAGAAACAGGTCACAAAAAAGCTTTCGGTATTTCTTCTTAAACGGAAAACTACATAAAGTTTTAAAGTCCTCTAGAGTAAAAGATCAACTAATTGCTTGGTCATATCAAGATAAGGCAAGAGTTCTTTATCCAGACTCGGACGTACGTAAGCATATGCAAAATGCATACACAATGTCTCAAGTTTCTATAATGATTGGAAGGCATAAAGTTACTATTGAAGATTATATCTTAGAGGGAAAAATCAGAGCCCCTCAAAAGGTATATCCTATTGGTAATTCAGAAAGCAAAGCTTGGTCTCAATATATGTTTAGCGAGGACGATGTGATTGAGCTTCACGAATATCTTTTGTCGGCAGGCAGGGAAATAGAAAAATTGCCTACAAAAAATGAGTTAAAGGCCTTGATGAAACACAACGTTATATTGTATACTAAGACAACATCAGGAGAATTCGTGCCAGTTTGGAAAGCAGAATGACAGAAGAAGAAGAGTTTGATTTCTTAAATGAAGAGACTGCACTAGAACGTGCAGCAGTAAACCTTGATCTTGCATCTGTTCATGCAGATAAGAAAAAAGATATTGAAGGATTGATTACAGTAGCAGCAGCATGGATGCAAGTTGCAGATAGATTGTCAGAAGAGTTTATGCCCAAGCGCAGACCTGCTTTGGGTTTTGGAGTAGAGGAAGAGGAAGAAGATGACAGAATCGACACCAACAAGGGTAAAGGTGGACCTCCAGTTCACAAGAAACTTGGGGAACTACGAGAGCATCAGAATCGGTATTGGCGTTGAGGACATTGTTCGTCAGGGTGAGAATGCAGATTCTGCTACAGACCGAGTTTACAAGTTTGTAGAAGAGAAGCTAATTGAAAAAACGGCGGAAATGGAAGAGGAACTAAAGGGTGGCAAGTAAAGTAGACAATAAGCAACCACATTCTTTGTTAACATTTTATATCTCTTTATATAAAGATAGATATAGCAAAGACCCAATCCTTAATAGATTTAGGGAAAAATGGGGAATGCAAGATGTTATTGATACCGTAGGATATCAACGTGCAAAGGATTTGATTGAATATTACTTTACTTTAAATAAGTTTGGGCACCCACTACAGTGGTTCTTTTATAACTTTGATAGGCTAGACAAGCTTTGGAAAGATATAGAGGATGACAAAACGCATAGAGATATGCTAAGATCTAAGACTAAGACGATGGTGGAAGAAAGAGAGAGGCGGTTAAGTGAACACAGAAGCAACGCTGATATCAGCAATTTGCAAGAATAAAGACATATCAACAATTCTTGCTGATAATGTTGATGACCTATTTACTTCCCATAAAGATGTTTGGGATGGCTTAAAGTCATACTATTATAAGTTTAAAGCAATTCCAGAAGTAGGCATACTCACAGATAAGTACAGAGACTTTGAATCTGTTGAGGTAAAAGCAGAGACTGGATATTACTTAGAGCAATTAAAAACAGAGTATCTTACAAATAAACTCAAGACAATTATTTTGCGCTCTGGTGCAGGATTAAAAGAAGATGCTCCTTCAAGAATTATTGCACAGATGCAATCAGAGCTTGCAGGTCTTGCAAAGTTCACAAGTAATGTAAGAGATTTAGATGTAACAGATTTTGAATCTGCAGAAAAGTATTTTGAGCAAGTCAGACTACGTGCTAGCGCAATGGGTGGTAGCCCAGGAATCCCAACTGGATTTAAGGCAATGGATACCGCATACGCAACAGGTATGGCACCAGGACATTTAATTGTTGCAATTGGTTGGCCAGGACGTGGTAAGACATGGTTTACTTCTTACCTTGCATGCAAGGCTTGGGAACAAGGATTTAAGCCAATGATTATCTCGCTTGAAATGTCTCCAGAAGATATGCGTAACCGTATTTACACAATGATGGGTTCTGGTTTGTTTAAAGCCAGCGACTTCTCAAGAGGTGATGTAAATGTTGACGACTTTAGATCATGGAGTAAAAAGAATTTTGAAGGCAAGAATGGTTTTGTTCTTGTTTCAAATGAAGGAATGGGTTCTGTAAATGCTAATACTGTTCAAGCAAAAATTGACCAGCATAAGCCAGACCTAGTAATTCTGGATTACCACCAGTTATTCTCAGATACAAAGGGAAGTACTGGAGCTACCGAGAGAAATATGAACGTCTCTCGTGAATTCAAGATGCTTGCAATGAACAATAATATTCCAATTATTGATATCACTGCAGCAACAATGGACGATGTCTCAGATCAAGATAACCCACCAATGCTTTCGCAAGTGGCTTGGTCAAAGGCTATTGAATATGATGCTGATATGGCAATTGCTATCCATAGATACACTGACACTAATATGATTGAGATTGTGTCCAGAAAGAATCGTCACGGAGATGGCTTCGGATTCTACTTGGACTGGGATATCAATCGGGGTATAATTAAGGAGATATATGAAAATATTCAAAAATGACCCATCAGCGTATACAGCGATTCCAAGTCAGGGCACAGTTTAATAGTGATGCAGACATCATTAGGGTACGTGCTCAGTACGAGTCACTCCTAATTCAGGAGATGCGAGATAAAGGATTTGTTAGAGTTCTTGAAATAGATCCAACTTTCTCAGTATCATACGACCAAGACATTTGGTCCTTTATATTAACAATGCACAGCGTATATGTGGGAAAGAAGAAGGCATGGCAATCAGAGGGAATTTCGCAAGGAAAATTGATTCCACGAGATATACACCGTCACACATTAAGTCAATTTTAAAAACATTAAACATTAATGTAGTCGGTGAAACAGGGAATGATTTTCTTGCATATTGTCCATTTCATTCAAATAGACATAGCTCTAGCTTTAGCGTAAGCAAAGAAATTGGCGCATGGCTATGCTTCAACCCATCATGCGGAGAGAGCGGAACATTAATTGATTTAGTTAAAAGAATAACTAAACGAAATGATTACGAAGCTCTTAGATTTATTACAGTTAAAGAAGCAGAAGTTATGGCAAACTTCGATGAGTTGCTAGAAGACACTCTAGAAGAAAAGCCAGACTTTATTGAATTTGATTCCACTACAATAGATAAACTTACATCTGAAATGAAACAATATGAAGATGGAAAGAATTATATGTATACTCGTGGATTCACAGATGAGACTTTGGAGTATTTTAATGTTGGCTATTCTAATAACCGCAGTATGGTTACAGTTCCTGTGCACAGTCCAGATGGTATTTGTGTTGGCGTTGTTGGCCGCAGTATCAAGGAGAAGGAGTTTAAGAACTCACCAGGACTCCCTCGTAATTCTACTATTTTTAATATTCATCGTGCTAAACGTATTGGTGCAACTTGCGTCGTTGTGGAGTCTAGTTTCGATGCAATGAGAGTTCATCAGGCTGGATTCCCAAATGTAGTGGCAACTTTGGGTGGGCATATATCTTCAAATAATCTTTCTTTATTAAATAGATATTTCAATAGAATTATTATTATGACAGATAATGATGAGGCTGGAAGATCCCTTGGCAACAACATCCTTAACAAATTAAAGAATAAAGATGTATTGTGGGCATCGCATTCATATGGTACGATATACCCACATGATGCAAAAGATGCTGGCGATATGACCGATCAAGAGATTAAAGCCTGTATAAATAACTCAGTTTCACATATTGAATATATTAGCTGGTAATGATATAATTGTTATACAGATGGATTTACACCATCAACTACATAGAAAAAGGAATATATTATGGGTATTGTAAAAGGTTTAAAAGATTTAAATAAGACATTAGATAAGCCACAGTCTTCAGGTGGAGATAGCGTAAAAGGTCGTTGGGTAAAGCTAGAGGACGGCGAAAGCGTAAAGGTAAGATTTCTTCAAGAACTAGATCCAGACTCTCCAACATACAATGACAAGTTGGGTCTCGGTTTTATTGCAGTAGAACACACAAATCCAAAAGATTACCGTCGCAAGGCTTTGTGTTCAATTGATGACCAAGGTAAGTGCTGGGGTTGTGAACAACATCGTAAAGACTTTAAGGCTGGCTGGAAAGGCCGCTCACGCCTATACATCAACGTATTAATTGATGATGGCAAAGAAGAGCCATACGTAGCAATTCTTTCACAAGGTTCAAGTGGAAAAACAATTACACCAACACTTATTGAGTACGCTGGTGAAATGGGAAGCATCACAAACCTTATTTGGCGCATTAAGCGTTCTGGAACAAAGACAGACACAAGCTATACAATCATTCCTCTTGGTAAAGATGAAGTTGATTTTGATTCATCAAAGCTTGAAATATTTGAACTAGAAAAGACAGCAGTTCGTGACCTGCCATACGCAGATCAAGACTCATTCTATCTTTTCGGAGATAACGATAAGAGCGAAGGCTCAGAATCCACTGGTAGCAATTTAGAGTGGTAATTATTTATAACTGGGGCCAGTCTATTGACTGGCCCTAAGTTATTTAGTAGAATAGCAAGATGAACACATATGATATCCCAGACCCATTCGATACATTTGTTGCTAACAAATATAAAGACTATAAAGGGATGCTGTACGACTTCTTTGCTAGAGAATGGCATATGGAATGTGGATGTTGCAAGGAAGATTTATATGCACCAAATAAAAAAACTATGACAAAGATTAGACTTTATCATACTAGAAATGAATGCTTGGGCGGGTACTAATGAATTTTACACACCTTCATGTTCATAGCTTTTATAGCCTTATGGACGGATATAACTCACCAAAAGAGTTGCTTCAGGCTGCAAAAGATTTAGGACAGACATCCTTAGCTGTTACAGATCACGGAACCCTATCTTCTCATAGAGACATGCAGATTGCTGCAAAGGAATTGGGAATGAAGCCTATACTTGGAGTAGAGGCGTATATTTCACCAACAGATAGATTTGACCGATCATCTAAAACAGATAAAACAATTCAGGCGTACAACCATATTATATTGCTTGCAAAGAATCAAAACGGGCTAAACAATATTAATAAACTTCAAGAACTTGCTTGGACAGAAGGCTTTTATCATAAGCCACGTATTGACAGAGAAATTCTAAAAGAGTTTGGCGAAGACATAATTATTTTGTCTGGGTGCCTAAACGGATTAATTACAAAAGCAATTGAAAAAAATGAATTTAATGATGCCAAGATGATGCTTAAATGGTTTAAGACAAATTTTGGAGACAACTTCTATGTTGAGGTTCAACCAGGAAACCCACCTGAGATAAACAAAAAGCTTCTTGAACTTGCAGATGAAAATGGAATTCGTCCAGTTGCAACTTCTGATGCACACTTCTCTAAAGAAGAAGAGCGGGTTTTTGAAGAAGCAATGCTTATCCTTTCAACTTCCCCTAAAGTAAATAAAGAACTAGATTTTGATAAGTCACGTACGTTTGACAATATGTTTGATAGATTTAATTATCTTTGGCCTGACCGCAGAATATCATTTGAGCATTTAGATTTGTATATTATGAGCAGAGAAGAAATGTCTGCTGAGTTTAACAAACAAGGTATTACAAGAACGGATATATATGATAATACTGTTCATATTTCAGACCAAGTTGAGGAATATTCATTCCACCAAGGTCTAGACCTGCTTCCCGTTCCAAAGACTAATGCAGATAAACAGCTTAGGGAGTTGGCCCAGGCAGGGCTGGAAAGGCTCGGAAAAGCCTCTGAAGGGGTCTATAAGGACCGTTTAGACGAAGAGCTAGGAGTTATCAAGGACAAGAATTTTGCCTCATACTTCTTGATTGTTTCAGATATGATTAACTGGGCTAAAGACCAAGGAATTAAGGTTGGGCCAGGCCGTGGCTCTGCTGCTGGATCTTTAGTTTGTTATACATTAGGTATTACAGATGTTGACCCAATTAAATACGATCTTCTATTCTTTCGCTTTATTAATCCAGAAAGAAATGACTTTCCAGATATTGATACGGACTTTGAGGACAGACGTCGTAAAGAAGTAAAAGACTATTTAAAGAAGCGCTTTAAAAACGTTGCTTCTATTTCTACATTTACTTATTTTAAAGATAAGGGTGTGGTTCGTGATGCTGCTCGTGTATTTATGATTCCTCTACAGGAAGTTAACCGTGCACTTAAGCAGGTAGATACTTTTGAAGATTATATGGATTCTCCAAATACAAAAGAATTTAGAATGAAGTATCCAGAGGTAGGTTGGCTTGCGGAAAGATGGCGTGGAAGAATTAGAAGTACTGGAGTTCACGCTGCTGGAGTTGTTGTAGCAAAAGATGATCTAAGAAACTATGCTCCAATTGAAACTCGTGAAGATCCAAAGGACAAGGTCTCTGGAAGAATTCCAGTTGTTGCTTACGAGATGGAAGCAGTTGCAGACATTGGCTTAATTAAGATGGATGCACTGGGCTTAAAAGCTCTTTCTATTATGTCAGATACATTATCCTCAATCAAGGATAGATATGGCAAAGATATTATTCTTAGCGAGCTAGAGCTTGAAGATGAAAACGTTTATAAGAATTTGAATCAAGGGTATACAAAGGGCGTGTTTCAGGCTGAAGCAACTCCATACACAAACCTGCTTATAAAGATGGGCATAGATAAGTTTGAAGACCTTGTTGCATCCAATGCATTGGTTAGACCTGGAGCAATGAATACTGTTGGCGCTGCATACATTAACCGTAAACATGGTAGAGAAGCCGTTGACTATACGCATCCAATTATGAGACCTTTTACAGAGAATACTTATGGAGTTATTATTTATCAAGAGCAGGTTATGCAGGCATGCGTACACCTTGGCGGAATGTCTTGGTCAGAAGCAGATAAGGTACGCAAGATCATTGGTAAGAAGAAAGATGCAAAAGAGTTTGACCAGTTCAAGGACAAGTTTGTTTCTGGAGCCTCAAAGCACATTTCTAAAAAGCAGGCTGAAGACCTGTGGCACACCTTTGAAGCTCACGCTGGGTACTCTTTCAACCGTTCTCACGCTGTTGCATACTCTATGGTATCCTTTTATACTGCATGGCTTAAAACATATTACCCATTAGAGTTTATGTTTGCAATTCTTAAAAATGAAACTGACACAGATGCAAGAACAGAGTATTTAATTGAGTCCAAAAGACTTGGTTTAAAAGTTTTACTTCCGCATATTAACGAATCAGAAATTGATTTTTCTTTACAGAAAGATTCTATGAGGTTTGGGCTTGCAGATGTAAAATATATATCAGACAATATCGGAAGCAAAATAATAAAAGGAAGGCCGTATTTAACCTATGAAGACTTCATGGAAAAAAGCTCTGTTAAAAACAGCGGCGTTAATAGCCGTGCTATTGGGGCTCTTAATGCTATTGGGGCAGCAGCTTTTAAAGACAATCCAAGAACAGGATTAGAGCAAGAAAGTTTTTACGAGTATCTTGGTATACCGCAGTTTAATTTGCAAGATCTGCCGCCAAGAATTAAAGCGCAAGCAAGACCTATTGAAGAGTTTGACGACCTTGGTTCCTTTGTAATGTTTGGAATGGTCAAGGCCATAAAGCGTGGAACTGGCTGGGCAAGAATTGAGTTGGTGGATGAAACTGGATCAATTGGCCTTTTTCATACAGAGCAGACTCAAATTGAAGTGGGACAGATGTATTTTGTTTTGGTCGGAGACAATAGAATTGCACGTTATGTTAAGGTTTCTGAAACAAAAGAAGACAGCGAAGACTTGTTTGTAGACTATCTATATCGTAAAGAATATGATAACATTCCAGAAGATAAATATATGGTTCTTAATTTTACTCCATATAAAACTAAAGCTGGCAAGACAATGGCTCATATAGTCTTTACAAATAAAGATAAGGAACTGACAAGAGCTATTGTTTTTTCAACTATGTACAAGATAGCTTTAGCCAAACTTAGAGAAGGAATGGCTTGTGATGTAGTTTTGTCCAAGCTAGATGACGGAACACTTATGGTAAAGGAAATAAAATGATTGAAGTTATAATGACAGAAGAAGAGGCCAAAGACCTAGAAGACTCTTTGATTTATCACATGGAGCAATGCTATAACACTCTTTATGATGAAGATGAAGTTGCAAAAGATTGGGAGCCGTATCAGCCATTTGACGGTTGCTCAAATTGTGAAACAAGAGAAATGCTTATGAAAACATTTGAATGGTTAAAAAACAACAAGGATATAGCTATATATGTAGGAGATGCAAATGAGTGAAGAAGTAACAGAGATTTCACAAGAGATTAACGTAACGTCTCTATTGGTTGCAATATTGAAGACAATTCATTCTATTGAAGTTCCTTCAGATATGGTTCTTAATCCAGCAGATGAAGATACTGGACTTATTGTTTCTTATAATGAAGGAAACAATACATTTACAATTTCGTTAGGGGATCCAAATGGGAGTAATTAAGACAGATAATTTTAGAGTGCCAGCAAATGCAGAGAAAACTACACAAACAGCATCAAGCATTCTTTTAGACCATGGCCTAGATGAGTTAGCATCAGTTCTTCACGAATCTGCAATTGAAAAGGGTTTCTGGGATGGGGAGCACAACTTTGATAAGATTGGAAACAAGCTTGCCTTAGTACACTCAGAGGTAACAGAGATACTAGAAGCAATTAGAAAAGATAAAGGCAGCCGTGAAATTGTTGAAGAGATGGCAGATGTTTTAATTAGATTGCTAGATGTATATGCTGCTCTAAAAAAGATGGGCACAGTAGAAGATTCTTTAGATGATGTCCTAGACTTTAAAGTTGATAAAAATAGAGGAAGACCAAGACTTCACGGCAATTTGTTTTAATGGTATACTATCTAGATAATAGAAAGAGTTCAAATGAACATTGAAGAAATTTTAGCTGGGCTAGACCCAAAAACTCGCAAGAGAGTACAAATTGCAACAGAAATAGATAATCAAAAGCAGCCAACCCCTAGCGTAGGCCTGACCCTTGCCACTAAAGGTGGATTTGGATACGGAAGACAAGTTTTAGTATGGGGAAATAAATCTGCTGGTAAGTCTTCATTTTGTTTGCAGATGATTGCTTTAGCACAAAAAGAAGGAAAGACTTGTGCATGGATTGACGCAGAAGATTCCTATGATCCAGCGTGGTCAGAGCTACTTGGTGTTGACTCAAGTCAATTGATTTATTCTCCAGCCAAATCAATAAATGATATGGTTGATATTGCTACGCAGTTAATGGAAGCAAACGTTGACATTATTGTTGTAGACTCAATTTCGGCACTGCTACCTGCCATCTATTTTGAAAAAGATAGCACTGACTTGAAGAAGTTAGAAGATACAAAACAAATTGGAGCAGAAGCAAAGGATATGACCCATGCGGTCAAAATGTTAAATTATGCAAACAAAAACACACTACTTGTTCTCATCTCACAGCAACGAAATCAGTTTGGATCTATGCATGCTTCACACATCCCCACAGGTGGCATGGCAGTCAAGTTCTTTTCAACCACTGTCGTCAAGCTCTGGTCTTCTGAAGCTGAAGCTAATGCTATTAAAGCTGGCGTTAAAGTTGGCGACAAAATTATTGAACAAAGAGTCGGAAGACCAGTTAATTGGATTATTGATTACAACAAACAAGGCCCCCCAAATCTATCAGGACAATACGACTTTTACTACCAAGGGGAAACTATTGGTATAGATGGTGTTGGAGAAACATTAGATGTTGCAGAGATGTATGGCTTAATTGAAAAAGGTGGAGCCTGGTATACTATTGGAGAAGAAAGATTTCAAGGACGTGCTAAAGCAGTTCAGTACCTTAAAGATAATCCAAAAGTAGTAAAAAGTTTAAAGGAGAAAATTTATGCCAGATCTTAATGATTTTATAAAAGATGCTGCACCAGATCCCAAGACAGAGTTAGCTTTTGATCAAGATCTTCCAGTTGCTGGAGGCACGTTTGAGTGTCAAGAATGTGGTCAAGAAGTCTACTCTGCATTTTTTAAACACAAAGAGGAAAGGCTCACGTGGACCTGCAGTAAAGGTCATGTCTCGTCAGTTCCGTTTAAATAATGTCAGAAAGAGCAGAGATAAAGCGTGATGGAGCAAAAGGACAAAAAAATTCTGGTCGTGGCGATTACCAAAAAGGCGATTCCATTTGGCATAATTTTGTAGTGGATTATAAAGAGTATTCTAAATCAATCTCTATTTCAAAAGATATGTGGGCTAAGATTTGTACAGATACTTTTAAAGTTAGTCGGGATAAGAGCCCAGTACTTAAACTTGTACTTGGTTCAGAAGGCGCCAAAACAAGACTTGCAGTAATTGAGTGGGCGTTATTAGAGCAATTAATCGAATGTTGGGAGACACACAATGAGTGATAAGAATACTTTAGAGCTTATAAGCGAGATAACAGAGTTTAATGATATGCATGAGTTTATGTCTGACGATCAGTTGGATAGAGCACTAGCGATCTTGGTAAAGCTAATAATGAATCCAGAGGTGCCATCTGCAAAGGCTCCTATGCTGATTATTGAATTGCAGGCAATCAGTGCCAAACTTGCCATTTTAGCTTCATTTTACTCAACTATTGCCAAAGATAAGGCTGGAACGGTAAACAACAATAAAAAGAACATTTATTACTCAGTTAAAGAAGCTTTAGACAGACTAGTAGATGCATTGAAGTATTCAGCGAGGTATAGCGTTTAATGGGAAAAGCAATCATAAGTAATTTAAAGTTTAAAAAATATGTGGGTAAGTTTGATCCAGCAGTATTTGGGGAAAAGCTAAATGAGGCGTACCTTGCAACAAAAAGACCAGATGGAGAAATGACAAAATACTCATTTAGTCCCAGCACTATTGGTTATGGTCATGGTAATTGTGCAAGATATTGGTATATGGCATTTAGCGGTGCAGAATTTATTGATAATAATGAAGCGGTTAATATTGCTAACATGGCAGTTGGAACACAGTCTCATGAAAGACTCCAGGGTTTGATCAGAACTTTCCCAGAATTTGTAGAAGAAGAAAAAGAAATTAAAAATGAATATCCTCCAATTCGTGGCTTCATAGACCTTGTAATGAACTATGATGGAGAAACTGTTATTGGAGAAATTAAAACTGCAAAGCAAGAGGTCTGGGATACCCGACAGGCAGAGATGAAGTCTTCAACAAATCACATGCTTCAGCTTCTTACTTATATGAAACTAACAGATGCAAAAGAAGGATTCTTCTTGTACGAGAACAAGAATACCCAAGAGGTCCTTGTTCTGCCAATACAGATGAATGATAGAAACTCTAAAATAATTAACGACGCATTTGAATGGTTGTCTAAAGTTTGGGATAATTTTAAAGATGGAGATATGCCAGTAATTCCAGAGGGATACACAAAGTCAAAGGCTCCGTGTAAGTATTGCCCACTAAAGAAAAGTTGCTGGGCTAAAACCGCAGATGAAGGTTCTGTACATATTCCTTCAATGGATGTACAGGCATAATGATTTGTGCAAATGGTGACTGTAATCAAGAATTTACGGCAAAAACCCATAACCAAAAATACTGCTCTGACGAGTGTTGCAGAGTTGCAACAAACAAAAGGATCATGGAGAAATACTATGAGAAGAAAGCAATTAGAAATGGTGCAGTAAGGCTATGCAAATGTGGTGGTCAATTAAGCCGATACACAGAAAAAACTGTATGTACAATGTGCGTTGATAAACAAAAGCGGGAGACAAGAGCAAGACTAAAGGGGATGCTTGATGGGATTAGCTAATCTTGTTAAGTCTAAAGCTGTTAGGGTTTTAGGCATAGATGCATCAACAAATTCAATAGCTTTTTGCCTTATGGAGAACGACGTTCCCATTAAATGGGGGAAGCTAGAGCTTAAAGGCCAAGACATATACGAGAAGATATATGATGCAAAAAGAAAAATGCATGCAATGATTGATGAATTAAAGGCAGATTATATTGTAGTAGAAGGTGCTGTATTTGTAAAGTCAGCAGATGCAGTAATTAAATTGTCTTATGTTTATGGAGTTGTAATTGCAGAATTGATGGCATCAGGAGCAAAAGTTATAACAATAGCCCCATCCTCTTGGCAGGCATACATAGGCAATAAGAACCCGACCAAAGAAGAGAAGCAGGCAATAAGAGCACTTAACCCAGGTTATGCAGATTCTTGGTATCAAAACAAATTAAGGAACATGAGAAAGCAGAGAACTGCTGACTACTTTAATAGGAAGTATAATTTAAATGTGGTGGATTTTGACGTTGCAGACAGCTTTGGTATTGCACATTATGCTAACAAGGTGTTGACGGAAAGATGAAATACTATCAAAGTGAAGAGTGGTTGTATAGAAGATACGTTATTCAAAAAAAGAGCATAACTGAGATTGCTATTGAATGTAATACCTCTGCTATGACTATACAGAGATACCTAACTAAGTTTGGACTAATTAAAAAGCGATGAATAGACTAGAGCTTGGGTCTGGATCAGTCCCTTTACAAGGTGCCGTGCATCATGATAGAATAAAGCATTCCGAATGGATAGATGTAGCCTGGGACCTAGAAGTTATTCCTTGGCCCTGTGAAAATGAGGAGTGGGATGAAGTCTATGCAATTGATGTGTTTGAGCATCTAAATACAGAAATTGTAGATTGGCTGTCTGAATGTCATAGGATACTTAAGGTCGGCGGAAAACTTACTTTAAGACTTCCAGCATGGGACAACGAATTATCTTATCGTGATCCAACGCATAAGAAAGTTTTTCACCATGAAACATTTGACTATTTTGATCCTGAAAAAGAATTGTATGAATTGTTTGGAAGGTACTACTGGGATAACGTTCCGTTATTTCAGGTGACATTTGTAGGTAGAGAAAATAATGACCTACGATTTGAACTGATTAGGAGATAGTATGTTAAAAGCAGTATTTGAAGATGTTGAAAATTTTAACTGTAGCGATCTTTATTTGAAGTCAGTTGGTGCGCCATCTGGTGGCAAAATTTGGGGAGCATGCCATGAGATAGCTCATCTATTAATTGAAAAGAATATTTCTTATGGAGACTCTGCCTTAAATCCTGCAAGAATATTCTCTAGGGCGGATGCAACAGAGCAATTAAAGGTAAGAATAGATGACAAACTAAATAGAGTTATAAATAATCAAGGTTACGCTGGAGATAACGATATTGATGATTTGATTGGATATTTAATTCTATATAAGATTGCTAAAGCAAAATCTAATTGACATTTTAGTCGACTAAAAGTATACTAGAGTAATGTCTGATATAGAGTTAGCGGATCATTTTGACCGCATGAATAAGGTAGTCTCAGAACTACTTAAGGGTAACAACCCTACCCAAATTGCAACACTTACTGGCCTCAAGAGAGCAGATGTTGTTGAGTTAATTGGTGAATGGAAGTCGGTTGTCCATAATGATCAGAACGCCAGAGAGCGGGCTAAAGAAGCCGTATCAGGTGCAGACCAGCATTACGCAATGCTTATCAAAGAGGCATGGAAAACTGTTGAAGATGCAGATACCCAAGGTCAGCTAAACGTTAAAGCTGGAGCCCTAAAGCTTATTGCAGATATTGAAACAAAAAGAATTGCCATGCTGCAACAGGTTGGCCTCTTAGATAATGCAGAACTTGCTGGACAAATTGCAGACACAGAGCGTAAGCAAGAAATATTAGTTGGAATATTAAAAGAAGTTACTGCTTCATGTCCTAATTGTAAGATGGATGTTGCACGTCGGCTTTCACAAATAACTGGAATTGTTGAGCCTGTACAAATAGTATCGGAGCAAGATGTCATTTGATTTTAGCGATCTTATTGATATGCTTGACGGCGAAGAGTTTGAAGAGCGCCCAGTAGATCTAAGAACATTTGTCACTAGCCCATCCTACCTTGGCCTACCAGTTTTATCAGAACACCAATATACTCTGATTGAAAAATCTTCTCAAATTTATAAAGAATCAACACTCAAAAAGCTATTTGGTGAAGAAGAGGGTGTTAGAATATTTAAGCAAACATGCAATGAGGTTGTTGCACAATTAGGTAAGGGTTCTGGAAAAGACTACTCGTCTACTATTGCTACAGCATACGTAGTTTATCTTCTTTTATGTTTAAAGGATCCAGCATCATATTATGGAAAGCCTCCTGGAGATTCAATTGATATTTTAAATATTGCTATTAACGCACAACAGGCAAACAATGTTTTCTTTAAAGGTTTCAAGACAAGAATTGACAGGTCCCCATGGTTTGCTGGAAAGTATGAGTCAAAAGCATCTGAAATGAAATTTGATAAAGCTATTACAGTTCACTCTGGTCACTCAGAAAGAGAAGCTTGGGAAGGCTATAACGTTATTGTTGTCATCCTTGATGAGATTTCAGGTTTTGCAATTGAAAGCACAACTGGGCACGATCAGGCAAAAACAGCAGATGCCCTATACGACATGTACCGTGCTTCAGTAATGTCTCGTTTTCCAGATTGTGGAAAGCTTATTCTTCTTTCTTTCCCTAGATTTAAAAATGATCCTATTCAAAAATTTTATGAGTCTGTAATTGCAGAAAAAGAAACTGTTATTAGAACAAAAGTTTTAAAAATGGACGAGGACCTTCCAGATGGAATGGAAGGCAATGAGGTTACAGTTGAGTGGGAAGAAGACCATATAAAGTCATACAAGTATCCTAAAACATATGCACTTAAAAGACCAACCTGGGAAGTAAACCCAACAAAAAAAATAGAAGACTTTAAGGTTGACTTCTACAGAAACCAGCTAGACGCTCTAGGAAGATTTGCCTGCATGCCCCCAGAGGCTGTAGATGCATTCTTTAAGTCTAGAGAAAAAGTTGAAAAGGCTTTTAGCAATACTGGAATTGCTGTAGATAAATTTGGAAGACTAGAGCCTTGGTTTAAACCTCAAGAAAATACTGATTATTTTATACACGTTGACCTAGCTCAAAAACATGACCATTGTGCGGTATCACTTGCACACGTACGTGACTGGGTTAATATTAAGGTTACAAATGAATACTCTCAGCCAGCACCAGTTGTTGAAGTTGATGCCGTTATGTATTGGACTCCTACTGCAGATAAGTCTGTTGACTTTACAGAAGTAAAAGACTACATTCTTTCTTTAAAGAGCGCTGGATTTAATATAAAGCTTTGTACTTTTGACAGATGGAACTCTCATGATATGATGCAACAACTAAAACAATATGGCATCAATACAGAGATTCTGTCTGTCGCTAAAAAACATTATGACGATATGGCAATGGTTGTATTAGAGGAAAGAATTAAAGGTCCTCACATACCACTATTAATTAATGAATTGCTTCAGCTAAGAATTATGCGGGACAAGGTAGACCACCCTCGAAAGGGCTCAAAGGACCTTTCAGATGCTGTTTGCGGATCAGTATACAATGCAATATCTAAATCTTTTGCCCCAACAGATAGAGAAATTAATATTCACACTTATGAATCAATGAGTTATGAAGCAGATTTTGGAGAATCTAAAGAACAATCGTTTAATCTTATTAGGCCTCCTAAATCAATGCCGAACGACCTGCAAGACGCAATAGAAAGAATGATGACAATATGACAAATATATATCAAGAAAGAGCAAAAGAATGCAAATGTTGTGGAAAGCATGTTCCACTTCCAACGGTTCTACGAGAATTTAATGGGACAATGATGTGTCCTACCACATATGCAAATGTTTTAGAGTATACTAGGATATGGAAGCAAATTGGTTCTAGGCCAAGTGGTAGTATCAGAAAACATTTTTCTGAATATGTGCAACAAGCTGTAGAAACAAGTATTGACAAGAGTGACGACGTTAACATATAATTAAGCTATGTGGTAGTAGCTTAGTCGGTTAAAGCCCCAAACTCATAATTTGGTAATCGTAGGTTCGAGTCCTACCTGCCGCACAAGGAGAAGAAATGGAAGACGGAATGTCAGACCTAGATCACTATCTTGATATAGGCGCTATAGAGATGGTAGGCGTTGATGAAAGCGGAGAATTTATTTTGAGTATAACTGAAGCCGCAAAAGAGCTTGCCCCAGAGCTATGGGCTGCTCATGTAAACCATATAGACGAAACATTAATAAGCTTGTATAGAAAAGGATTAATGTCTGTAGAGTATGACGAAAATTTAGATGCCACGTTTTCTTTAAATGAAGAAGGAAAAAAAGCTATAAAAAATTTTGGTCTGATACCTATGGATATTGAAAAAGATATTCCAAACAATTAAATTGGTTAACCAGTCTGTATTTTTAAAAAAACGTAATATAATTATCTTGTAGGCGCTAACCCCCCTACGCATTCGGGCTCGCTACTTTAGGATGATTATGGTTACGTAAAGGCTAACATTTGTTAGCCTTTACTTTTGCCCTTGTAGCTCAGCGGATAGAGCGAGGCTCTTCTAAGGCCTGCGTCGGAGGTTCGATTCCTTCCAGGGGCGCAAAATGCTATAATATAATTAAGTCAACTATAATAAGGAGAAATAAAATGGCAGAAACAACACACCCGCTAGCCGCAAAGGTTGTAGCAGCAGCAAAGAAATATGCTGATGAGGGATATGCAGAAGGACCAAACAACGATACAGTTTTTGGAAAGAGATACGGAATGAATCACCAACCTTGGTGTGCAATGTTCGTTTCGGGATGCTTTGATGACGCAGGATTAGTTCACCTAGTTGCAGCATCAACAAAGAAAGGCTTTGCATCTTGTGATGCAGGAGCACAGTGGTTTGCAAAGAACAAGAGAATTGTTCCAATTGGACAGGCACAAGCAGGAGACGTAGTGTTCTTTAATTTTGATAAGACACCAACTGACACAGAGCATGTTGGAATTGTTATTTCA
>Ga0222712_10002301_pt1 | contig 22052 bp, 18 predicted proteins | sample C33_657DmetaG_FD_165043 | JGI IMG/M metagenome (GOLD analysis project Ga0222712, IMG submission 165043) | Estuarine water microbial communities from San Francisco Bay, California, United States - C33_657D | ecosystem: Environmental > Aquatic > Marine > Unclassified | place: USA: California... | reverse complement strand
ATCGACCGCGAGGGCATCATCAAGGACGCCCGCGCCAAGCGAGGCTTCGAGAAGCCGGCCGAACGCCGTCGCCGCAAGAAGAAGGTCAAGAACTTCAGCGCCTACCTGCGCAAGAAGTGGGACAACGCCTAAGCGTCCGTCCTAACCCAAGCACCCGAAGGCCCGTCATCACGACGGGCCTTCTGCTTTGGCGGGGCAGCCGGGGCGCCCGGGCAACAAAAAGGGCCGAACCCGGAGGTTCGGCCCTTGGTCTCGGCAAAGCCGATGAGGCTTAGCGGAGGAACAGCAGCTCCTGGTAGGACGGCAGCGGCCAGTATTCGTCGGCGACGATCTCTTCGAGCGCGTCGGCGGCGGCACGGACCTTGAGCATGGCCGGGAGGACCTTGTCGCAGGAGTGCTTGGCCTGGGCGTGCGTATCAGACTTGCTGACGTCGCGGGCGGCATCGAGGGCGTCGATGGCGGCGGCGAGGTCGTCGGCGAGTCCGACGACTTCCTTGCGGAGCTTGCCGCCGGACTTGGTCTTCTCGACCGGGGTCAGGTCAGCGGCGAACTTCAGGGCAGCCGGGAGGAGGAGGGTCTTGGCGATGTCGGAGACGAGCTTCGACTCGGTGTTGACCGTCAGCACGTAGGAGTGCGTGTAGATCTCTTCGCGGGACTCGAGCTCAGCCTTGGAGAGGACGCCCTGGCGCTCGAAGACTTCCACGGACGACTTGGCGACGATCTCGGGGAGTGCGTCGGGGGTCGTGCGGAGGTTCTTGAGACCGCGCTTGGCGGCTTCCTTGTGCCACTCTTCGGAGTAGCCGTTGCCGTTGAAGATCACGCGGCCGTGCTTGGTGAGGATGTCCTTGAGGACGCCCTGCAGCGCGGAGTTGAAATCGGAATTCTTCTTGAGGGCGGCGGCGAGTTCGTCGGCGAGCTTGTCGAGCGAGTCGGCCATGATCGTGTTGAGCACGGTCAGGGGGCCGGCGACCGAGAAGGCGGAGCCCACGGCGCGGAACTCGAACTTGTTGCCGGTGAAGGCGAACGGGCTCGTGCGGTTACGGTCACCGGCGTCCTTCGGGAGGACGGGCAGCGTGTCGACGCCGAGGGTCATGTGGCCGCCCTTGCGGGAGGACGAAGCGGAGCCGCTCTTCTTCACCTGCTCGATGACTTCGTTGAGCATGTCGCCCAGGTAGATCGAGATGATGGCGGGAGGAGCTTCGTTGGCGCCGAGGCGGTGGTCGTTGCCGGCCGAGGCGACGGAAGCGCGGAGCAGACCCTGGTGGAGGTCGACGGCGCGGATCACCGCGGAGCAGAAGGTCAGGAACTGGGCGTTCTCGTGCGGGCTGTGGCCGGGCTCGAGGAGGTTGCCGACGCCGGAACCGCCGATGGACCAGTTGACGTGCTTGCCCGAACCGTTGACGCCCGCGAAGGGCTTCTCGGCGAGGAGGCAGACGAAACCGTGCTTGGTGGCGACGCGGCGCAGCAGCGTCATCGTGAGCATCTGGTGGTCGTGGGCGACGTTGGCGGATTCGTAGATCGGAGCCACTTCGTACTGGGCCGGCGCGACTTCGTTGTGGCGGGTCTTGATCGGGATACCGAGCTTGAAGCACTCGCGCTCGGTTTCCATCATGCAGGCGAGCACGCGATCAGGGATGGTGCCGAAGTACTGGTCTTCGAACTCCTGGCCCTTGGCCGGCTTGGCGCCGAAGAGGGAACGTCCGCAGGTGTAGAGGTCGGGGCGGAGGTGGAAGAGACGGGCGTCGATCAGGAAGTACTCCTGCTCCGGGCCGCACGAAGCGGAGATATAACCGTGCTTCTTGCCGAAGAGGGCCAGGACGCGGGATGCGGCCTTGTTGACGGCCGCCATCGAGCGGAGGAGCGGGGTCTTCTTGTCGAGGGCTTCGCCCTTCCAGGACACGAAGGCGGTCGGGATGCAGAGCGTGGAGCCGTTCTCGGTGTCGAAGATATAGGCCGGGGAGGTGACGTCCCAGGCGGTGTAACCGCGGGCTTCGAAGGTGGAGCGGAGGCCGCCGTTCGGGAAGGAGGAGGCGTCGGGCTCGGCCTGGATCAGCGCCTTGCCGGAGAACTGGGCGAGGGTACCGTTGCCGTTGGGCTCGAAGAAGGTGTCATGCTTTTCGGCGGTGAAGCCGGTGAGCGGGTAGAACACGTGCGCATAGTGCGTGGCGCCACGCTCGAGCGCCCAATCCTTGATGGCGGCGGCGACGACGTCGGCGGCGGCGGCGTCCAGCTTGATACCGGCTTCGATGCTGGCCTTGAGGGACTTGAAGACGTCCTTCGGGAGGCGCTTTTCCATCTTATCAAGGGAGAAGACATTCTGGCCGTAGATCAGATCGATCTTCTCGTTGCGGAAGTCGAAGCTGCCCTGAAGGCGAGGCTGAGAAGCAATCGCCTCGATGGCGTTGCGGCGGGCTGGGTTGGTGCTCATGGATTGGGGGATTGGAAAAGGTGTTTAATTACCGACAATTTCAAAGCACCCACTGTGCCACGGTTCAATAGGTAACCATTCACAGGGGGTTTTGTGCTTTTTTAGACAATTGTGCCTATTTTTAGGCAAAACCTACCTGCTCACTTCCAGACATAGGTCGTACGCAAGAAATACGAGGTATCGGTCTTCACCTGCGTCGGCAGCGGCTTAGATCTGAAATCATTGGAGACCCCTACCCTCAGGGAGAGCGGACCGGCGTTACGGAGCACGTTGAAACTCGTCTCATGTCGGACGTAGAAATCACCGGTCGTCTGGAACGACGGCACGAAATTAAGCGAAGTGTCCCAGGCGGCCCAGCCCAGTTCCCGCGTGAAGAGCAGGCCGATGTCCGCCGAGGGAGCCGCCAAGGTCGCCTGCGTCTCCGAAGCGTACTGCTCGTAGCGGTGCGCGAGACCCAGCCGCGCATCGAGCTTGCCCTTGGCGTCGGCGTAAAGGCGGAAACCCCAACCGGCGGCGTTCACGGAGAAGAAGTCGATCAACCGGGCGTTGTCGTAACCGCTGTCGCTGCGCACATACCAGAACACGACATCGGTGGGATTGGTCTCGTAAGAGGCCGTGACGTGCAGGTCATCGGCGGAAGTCTGATTGCCGGACTTAGCCCGCACGAGCCGCACGCCCGCGGTGACGGTGTTGGCCTTCGCGACCCCCTTGGCGGAGAAGCCGGAGCTGAAACCGGAACCCATGACGACGCCATTGCGCCCCGACACGTCGACGTCGGCCTGCATGGTCCATTGACGCTGGCCGGCGGTCTCGGCCGGACGCAGCGCCGGGTCGCGCCAAAGCTCCAAGGACGCGTCCAGCGGACTCGTCTCGGCTCCGCCCTGCGAGGCGACGCGCCCGCCGGCCGCATGGGCGGCGCCGCGCGCGACCACCCCGCCCGAACTCACCAGCACGGCGTCGTCGGTGACGAACGATTCGACCTGGGCCAACTGCAGGCGCTGTACGTTGGCCTCGCCGAGCGCAGGGACGCGCATCTCCAGGACGCCGGAGGCGATCCGTTCGATGCGGCCTTTCAAATAAGTGCCATCCTTCATCGTGACGGTGTCCGCCAGGCACGAAGCGGGCAGAAGCAGGAGCGAGAGGAACCTCATGGCTGGGTAGACAGTCGCAAGGACGCAGGGTTGCCAACCCTATCGTGGGCGGTCGATAATCCGGCCATGGTGCTCGACGCGGTCATCCTCGGAGCTGGACCGGCCGGTCTGGCCGTCGCCCATGCCATGATCCGCGCCGGGAAGAAGGTGAAGGTCATCGAACCTGCGGCGCGGGTCGGCGGCTCCATCCGGACGATCCGCGAGGACGGCTGGCTGGTCGAGACCGGCCCCAACACCCTGCAGCTCGAAGGCGAAGGCGACGAAGCCCTGTTGGCGACCTACGGCTTGGGCGAGGCCACCCAGGCGGCGGACATGCGGGCGGCGAAGCGTTATATCTTCGCCCACGGTCAGCTCAACGGACTGGGACCCAATCCGCTCAGCCTGTTCGGCTCCGGCCTGCTCAGCTGGTCGGGCAAGCTCCGTCTGCTTTCCGAACCCTTCCGCGCCAAAGGCGGCGCCCTCGGCGAGACGGTCGAAGCCTTCGCCACCCGCCGCTTCGGCGCGGAAGCCGCGGCGATGCTCATGGACCCCGTCGTCTCGGGCGTGCATGCGGGCGATCCGGCCAAGCTCGTGATGGCCGACTGTTTCCCGCGCATCCACGCCTTCGAGCAGGAACATGGTTCGGTGCTCGGCGGCCTGCGCCGCGCCCCCAAGGTGACGCGCACGGTCGTCGGTTTCCCGCGCGGGATGCAAGAGCTCGCCGACGCGATGGCCGCGCCCCTCGGGGCGGACCTCCGCCTACGCAGCGTGGCGACCCAGATCCGCCGCGACGCCAAGGGCTGGAACATCGCATGGCGCGACGCCCAAGGCATCGAGGACGGCGCCTGCGCCCGGAACCTGATCGTGACCGCTCCCCATTGGCATTGGGCTTCCCTGCCCTTCGATGAAGCCGTCACGCGCCTGCTGCGCGACTGGGAAAACGCCGCCGTGCCGGCGGTGACCGTCGTCGCCCGCGGCTACGCGCTCGCCGACGTCCCGCACCCGCTCGACGGCTTCGGCTACCTGACGCCGGGCGCCGAGCAGCGCGACGTCCTCGGCTGCCTCTTTCCGACATCCGTCCTCCCTGCGCGAGCACCCGCCGGACACGCCCTGCTCTGCTGCTTCATCGGCGGCGCCCGCCGGCCCGAACTCGCGGGCTTGTCCGACGACGAGCTCCGCAAGGTCGTGGACGCCGAACTCGCCACGACCCTCGGCATCAAGGCCGCGCCGCGCAAGGAATGGATCCAGCGCTGGGAACGGGCGATCCCGCAATATGATGCCGGCCAGCGCCGACGTGAAGGGGCGCTCGCCCAAGCCGAGGCCGCGCACCCGGGCCTGCATTTCCACGGAGCGTTCCGCGGCGGCATCTCGCTGATGCACGTCATCCGCAGCGGCGACGCGCTGGGGCGCACGCTCGCGCAGGCTTAGGCCGTCGGGCGAGCGGACTCCGGGTCAGGCAGTCCACGGACGACCCAGATCGCCGGCAACATCAGCAACGCGCCGCCGACGTAGACCCAGAAATGGGACCCGAAATGGAAGTAGAGCAGCGCCGCGGTGACCGGCCCGATCACGCGCGCGAGCGAACCAGCCGAGCGCAGGATGCCGAGATTGCGGCCCTGCTCGGAAGCGGCGGAGTAAAGGGACACCAAGGCGGACACGCTGGGAAGGATCAGTCCCGTCGCGAAGGAGATGAGGCCCAGGCCGAGATAGAAGGTCGTCTCGGCGCCGTCGCCGGCGGCGGCCAGCGTCGGCGGGATCAACGCCACGACGACGAAGGCGAACGCGGCGATCAGCATGCCCAGCATGACGACCTTGCGTTGGCCGAGCCGCTTCACCAGCTGCCGGGCAAGCCCTTGCGCGAAGATCATGCAGGCGCCGTTGAAGAGGAAGAGCCAGGCGTTGTCGCGCGGGTTGTAGGCGAAGAGCGCGAAGGTCAGGAACACGATGGTATTCTCCATGCCAGTGAAGGCGACCTGGTAGACCAGGTTGGCGAACGAGGTGCGACGCACGGCCGAGGAGCGGACCGTGGCGAGGTCGAAGACCGAAGGCCGCTTGGCCTCGGCGGTGGCCCGGCGTTCCGGCGCGAGCGTCTCCGGGAAGAACTTCGCGACGAGCAGGAAGTTCAGCAGGGCCATCGACGCGGCGATGGCCGCCGGGAAGGAGAAGGGGTTGAGCCCGAAGGCGCCGGTCGCCGCGCCCGGGACGATGTACGCGGGAGAGGCGAGGCCGCCGATGACGGGGCCGAAGACGAAGCCGAGGCCGATGGCGATGCCGACGACGGCCATGCCCTTGGTGCGCTCCTTCTCGTCGGTGATGTCCGCCGCGGCGGCGCTGGCGACGGCGATGTTGCCGGCCATCATCCCGGAGACGAGGCGCGTGACGACCACCACCCAGAACTGGGCGGCGAAGATCCAGAGCAGGTAGGACAGCGCGTTGCCGGCGAGCGTGATCGTCAGGACGCGCCGGCGACCGAGGCGATCCGACAAGGCGCCCCAGATCGGCGAGAAGACGAACTGCAGCAGGGAGTAGAGGGTGCTGAGGAGGCCGCCGAAGAGCACCGTCTTCTTGAAGACCGTGTCCCCGCCCATCCATTCGGCCGCGGCGCTGAGCGAGCCGATGAGCGTGCCGACCGAACCTTCGCTCTCGATGTAATGCTTCAGCAGATGCGGGAACAGCGGGATGATGATGCTGAAGCCCACGATATCCATGAACACCGTCAGGAAGATGAGCCCGAGGGTGCGACGCTGGGCGGAGGCGGCTGGGGCGGACATGGGCCTCACGATGGGGTCATTGTCGTCCTCCGCAAACAAAACAGCGGCTTGCGAAACCGGCCCCGCCGGGAGAACATGAGGTCATGCGCTTCATCGCCTTTCTCACCCTGACGCTCGGCTTCGCCGGCGCCCAGGCGGCCACCGACCCGAAGCTCCTGCTCATCGAGCAGAAGCTGGGCGGGTTCGAGGACCAGGACTACGCCGTCGCGGTCGAACGCACCCTCGGCGAATTCGAAAGCCGCACCGGCGTCGGCCTCCGTCCGGGTCAGCTGCGGCGTTGCGGCCTGAAGCTCTCCTCCGAAGGCGGCGCCGGCCTGGCCACGCCCAAGCCGCTGGTCCGCGCGATCTCCGCCGCGCTCATCCGCCGGGGCTTCGCCCAGCAGGCCATCACGATCTGCGACGCCAAGGCCGACAGCCTCCGCCAGGCCGGCTTCCTCCCCGCGCTTGCGACGCAGAGCCCGACCTTCGAAGGCCTGCCGGTGACCGCCTGGGACACCTTCGCGCCGCTCTGGGCCAAGGAATCCCAGCTACGCTACGAGAACCAGGTCCTGCCGCGCCCCGGCTCGCAGGACGTCGCCTGGGGCGATGCGCGCGTGAGCGTGCTGCCGAAGACGCTCATCGATGAGGTCGACTTCTGGATCAACCTGCCCGTGCTGAGCGACAGCAAGTCGCTCGGCGTGCACGGCGCGATGGCCGCGGCCTCGCTCGGCAACATGGCCAACTCCGAGCGCTTCCTCGACAACCCGTTCAACGCCTCCAAGGCAGCGGTCGAAGTCTGCGCGATCCCCAAGCTCGCGAAGCGCAACGTGCTCACGGTCCTCTCGCTCGAACGCTACCAGGTGCTCGGCGGGCCGGGCTTCGACGCGAGCTGGAGCCGTTCCGAGAAGACGCTGCTGAGCAGCGCCAATCCCGTGATCATCGACTTCATCGGCCTCCAGAAGATCAACGCCGGCCGCGCCGCCAGCGGCATCGAGACGATCCACCCGGAGCCGCCCATCTTCTCCGCCGCGAACGCCGGGGAGATCCGGCTAGGCACCTGCCGGCCGGCCGACATCACGCTCGTCCGCCTGCCCGCCCCTTAAGCGGCCAGCCGCCGGAGATTCTCCGCGCCGGCGCGGAACGCAGCCAGCTGGAAGCCCCGGTAGAACGGTAGGCCGACCCAGACGAACCAACGGCTGGGCCGGACGTGATACGAGACCGAGAGGACGAGATGATCGCCCTCTCGGCCGACTTCGGCCCGCCAGACACCGCGGCCGTAGTGACGGCGGGTGGTGACGTAACCCAAGGCGACGCGTTCGCTCTCGGCTTCGACGACGTCGACCTCGACGATCGCCGGCAGCATCAGCGCGGCGAGACCGGGAAGATTAGGCATGAACAAGCCAAGGCCAAGCCGGTCGCCGACGCGCACCGCGCGGCCTTCGTCCTCGAACTGGGTCCGCCGGACCATCACCTGCGCGGGGTAGAAACGGTAGCCCAGCAAGGCTTCCTTGATACGGGCGAAGGCTTCCGGCGACCAGGCGCCGACCACGACGCGATGCGTGTCGGCGTAGAGCGCCGTCGAAGGGTCGCCGCCCTCGACGACGGCATCCCGGTCCGGCGCGGGCGCGGTGACGTCGTCGAAGGCCGGAGCCTGGGCCGCGAGGAGCAAGGCGCCGAGCAGGTTGAGCGACCCATGCACGGCCGCCATCTGAGGAATGGTGAGATAGCCCCATCCGAAGGCCTGCGAAGCGGTGTAACCGACGCCGAGTAGGAAGCCGGGCACGAGGCAGACGTACGGCCAAGGTCCGCGCCTTACGGGCATGAACGCGGCCCAGAGCAGGAAGCCGGCGGCGAAGACCGCGGCGGCGGCGACCTCGACCGGGCCCGGACGAAGCGGATCGGCACGCAGGGCGAAGCATAACGCGGTGGCCGGAGCGCCGGCCACGTAGAGCCACATCCCGAGGTCACGCCGGCGAGAACGGGCCAACGGACGTTCGCTGGCGGCCATCGCCAACGGCAGGACGCCGAAGGTGATGGCGAAATGGACGGTGGTCAGCGTGGCGAGAGGATCAGGAAAGCCGGCGAAGGTCCGGTCATAACGCGACCACACCCAGGCGGCCGCGGCGACCAGCGGACCGGTCGCGGAAAGCATCTCCAAGCAGCGGCGCGGAGCCGGCGCCAGGTCGTCGCCCAAGAAGCGACGCAAGCCGTGCGCCCACAGCCAGAGGGCGAAGCACAAGGCCGGCGCGGCGGCCAAGGCCATGACGGGCCCTGGCTCAGCGGAGATGACATAAGCCAAGGCCCAGAGCCAGAGGCCGGGCACCGCGAGCCGGTCGAGCCAGCGCGGGAAACCCCGATCAAGGTGCTGCGCCCAGACCAGCGCCTGCCAGAAGCAGAACGCCGCGATGATCGTAAACCAATCGACGGCAGCGAAGCGGCCCATGCCGTCAGCCTAGGGGCGCCCAAAAGGCGGTCAAGGGAGGTCCCTCGCCGCCCGATGCTTCATCAGGCCGTCTTCAGAGCTTCAGGCCGAGGGCTTCGGAAGCCGTCGCGCGCTCTTCGAGCAGTTCCTTCTCGGTGATCGCGATCTTTTCCTTGGAGAAGGCGTCGAGCGGGAGACCCTGGACGATCTCCCAGGAGCCGTCGGCCTTGGTGCGGAGCGGGTAGCCGAACATGATGCCCGGCGTGATGCCGTAGTCGCCCTTGGACAGGACCGCGACGGAGTGCCAGTCGCCCGTCGGGGTCGGGAAGTGAAGGCTGCGGAGCGTGTCGAGCGCGGCGTTGGCGGCGGAAGCGGCGGAAGAAGCGCCACGGGCCTTGATGACGGCGGCGCCGCGCTTCTGGACGTCGGAGACGAAGGTCTCCTTGAGCCAGGCGTGGTCGGTGATGACCTGCGTGGCCGGCTTGCCGCCGATGGTGGCGTTGGTGAAGTCAGGATACTGCGTCGAAGAGTGGTTGCCCCAGATGGCGACGTTCTTGACGACGGAGTTGTGCGCGCCGGCCTTGCCCGCGAGCTGCGACTTGGCGCGGTTCTCGTCGAGGCGGGTCATCGCGAAGAAGTTCTCGGCGGGCAGGCTGCCGGCGGAGCGCAGGGCGATGAGCGCGTTGGTGTTGCAGGGATTGCCGACGACGAGGACCTTGACGGACTTCTTGGCGTTGCGCGCGATGGCTTCGCCCTGGCCGATGAAGATCTTGCCGTTGATGCCGAGCAGATCCTTGCGCTCCATGCCGTCCTTGCGGGGCACGGCGCCGATGAGCAGGCACCAATCGGCGTCCTTGAAGCCTTCGTTGAGGTCGCCGGTGGCGACGACGTCGGTGAGCAGCGGGAAAGCGCAGTCCTGGAGTTCCATCACGACGCCGGCGAGGGCGTTGAGGCCCGGTCCGACTTCGATCAGGTTGAGGGCGACCGGCTGGTCGGGGCCGAAGACGGCGCCGGAAGCCAGGCGGAAGATGGCGGCGTAACCGATGTTGCCGGCGGCGCCGGTGACCGCGACGCGAATGGGGGACTTGGAAGCCATAGAGGGACGCCTATCTAGTTAGGCTCTCCCCTCGGAGTGAAGCGGAAACTATAGCCCGAGCTCGCCCTGCATCAGGTCGTCGGCGGCCGGAGCCGACACGCTGTCCCGGACGAGCTGGGAGAGGGGGGCGGACGAGCGCCCTTCCAGCCCGCAGAGGGCCCGCAGCACCAAGGCCGCCGCCAACGCATCGTATAACGCGCAGTGGTACCGGCGGCGGTTCGGGGGGCAATGCGCCGCGGCCAGCGCCTCGAGCCTCGGCGCCAGGCGAAGGGCCGCCACCAGCGACGAAAGACGGAAATCCCCCAAGGTCGGAGCCCACGCCCGGGCGAGACGGCACGTGTCGATCCACGGGCCCCATTCGGCGACGGAAACTTCCTCGCCCACGAAGGCCGGCACGACCGAAGGGCGTGACCAGGTGGAGCGGAGAAGCCCCGACTCGACGGTGGCGTTATGCGCGGCCAGCAGGCCGGTGCGACGGAGCGAGACCCAGTCGTCCCATTCCGACTCGAACGGCGGCAAGCCTTTCAGGTCCTTGGCGCCGAGGCCATGGCACTGCGTGTCGATGGCCGGCACGGGCACGCGGGACGCATGCAGGCGGGTCGAGGCGGAGACGACTTCTCCGCCGAGCAGCGTGGCCACGCCGAACTCGACGACGCCGGTCCGCGCGCTGCCTTCGAAATCGACGACATGGATGGGGACCGATGACCAGAGGGCGGAGGAGGTGCTCATGAGGTCAGCGCCATTCGTGCTTGGGGTAACGACCGCGCAGCTCCTTCTTCACGCCCTCATAGGAACCCTTCCAGAAGGCGTCGAGGTCGGTGGTGCGCTGCTGCGTGCGGCGGGCGGGCGACTGGATGCAGATCACCATCGGCACCTTGCCGAGGCAGACGCGCAGCTTGCTGCCCGGAAAGTCATAGAGCTCCTGCACCGTGGCTTCGATCTCCGCCTGGCCGTCCGCGGTGTATTCGATGCGGGCGGGGTGCTTCTTGCGGGGCAGGACGATCTTCTCGGGACAATAGGTCTCGAGCGCCATGGCCTGCTCATGCGTGAGCCAGCCGCGGACGACGCCGAAGACCGGTCGGTCGCGGATGTCGCGATAGGCGACCGCGCCGGCGCAGACCTCTTCGATGACCATCCGCCGGGCGGCGTCATCGAAAGGCGGGATGCCCAGCTCCGGACAATGCTTCGACAGGAAGTTGACGCGGCGGATCCAGGCGTCGACGGGCGCATCCCACTTCTCGAGTTCGAGGCGGCCGGCGGCGACTTCCTCGGCGAGGATCCGGCTGGCGGCGTCGGAAGGCGCATCATCGCGTTCCTTGGCCTCGAGCACCAGGTCGCGGAAACGGCGTTCGACGCGGGTGACGACGCGTCGCTGCGTGGCGTCGTAACGTACGTGGTTGACCGTGGAGAACTCGGAGGGGAACAGTTCCTGCAGCCAAGCTTCCTCGACGGCGGTCGCCAGGGAGAGGTAGGTCGTCACGCCGCCGCGGGCCTGGATCTCATCGACTTCGGCGGCGACCAGGAGCTTCGCGTTGCGGATGGAGGATTCGCGACGGAGTTCGCCCGTGCGGCCGTGCACCAAGGCGCAACGCAGGGTGCCGGCATCGAGGCGTACCGCCAGTCGGTCGGAGAAACCCAGCAGCAGGCAGCGGCGGATGGCGGCCGGATCGGCGACGCGGTCGCTGACGGGAAGCCCCTGCCCTTCGGCCAGCCTGAGGAACTGGCGGGCGGCCTGATCGGCCTGGCGCGCGGCCTGGCCGTGCACGCCGAAGCGATCGCAGGCGTCGGCGTCGAACTTGAGGTCGATCGCCTGCTGCAGGAGCGCCAGGCGTGGGAAGAAATCGGAGCCGTCTTCCTGCTCCACGGAGTCGCGGGCGTTCTCGGTCCGGTCGTCGACCTTGCGAAAGAGGATGTCACGGCCTTGGGCGAGGCCGGCGATACGGCAGACCTCGTAGACGCAATCGAGTTCGCCCGCGGCGAGCAGCATCCGCGCGTAACGCGGGTGCGCCGGGAAGACGGACATGCGGCGTCCGATCGGCGTAAGCTTGCCTTGCATGTCGACGGCGCCGAGGTCCGCCAGCACGGTCAAAGCACGCTGGAGCGCCTTGTCATCCGGCTTCTCATACCAAGGAAAGCTGGTGGCTTCGCCCCAACCGGAGGATAGCAGAAGCAAAATCGTCTCAGAGAGGTCGACGCGCTTGATCTCCGGCACTTCGCGGAGCGGGCGGGCTTCGTGGTCGGTCTGCGACCAAAGACGGATGCAGCGGCCCGGGCCCGTTCGGCCGGCGCGACCGGCGCGCTGCTCGGCGGAGGCCTGCGAGACCGGTTCGACCAACAAGGTGTCGATGCCGCGGTGCGGATCGAAGCGCGCGATACGGGCGAGACCGGCGTCGACCACCGCGCGTACGCCAGGGATGGTCAGCGACGTCTCGGCGACGTTGGTCGCGACGATCACCTTCCGGCCCGGACTCGGCTTGACGGCCCGGTCCTGCTCTTCGGGCGGCAGTTCACCGTAGAGCGGCAGGATGTCGACCCCGCCCGACTCGGGCAGATTACGCACCGCGCCGATGGTGCGCATGATCTCGTACGACCCCGGCATGAAGACCAGGATGTCGCCTTCGTCTTCTTCGCGGAGGACGCGACGGACCTGTTCCGCCGCGGCGTCCCAGATCGGCCGGGTCGAATTGCGCGGCATGTGCGTGTACTCGATCTGGACGGGGTAGGCGCGGCCGTCGGCGGCCAAGGTCTCGGCCGAGCCAAGCCACTTGGCCACGGCGTCGGTGTCGAGCGTCGCGGACATCGCCATGATCAGCAGGTCGGGGCGATGCGTCTCCTGCAGCCGACGGGCGAGCGCCAAGGCCACGTCGGAGTGCAGGTTGCGTTCGTGGAATTCGTCGAAGACCACCGCACCCACGCCCTTGAGTTCCGGATCGGAGGCCATCTGCCGGAGCAGGAGGGCTTCCGTGACGAACTTGATCCGCGTCTGGGCGGACTCGACACGCTCGAAGCGGATCTGGTAACCCACCTCGCCGCCGAGACGGACCTCGCGTTCCTGGGCGATGCGCGCGGCCAGCATGCGGGCGGCGATGCGCCGAGGCTGGAGGACGACGATCTGCCCCTGCACGAGATTCAGGTCCAGAAGCATCTGGGGGATGCGCGTCGACTTGCCGGAGCCGGTCGGGGCGCGCAGCACCAACCTGCGCACGCGTCCGCAGGCGGCGACGAGGCCGTCCTGCAGGGCGTCGATGGGCAGAGGTTGCTTCATGGCACGTCGAGGGAGATCAGGCGGGCGATTGCCCTGCCCTCCCGCACCGTAATCCGGGCGACCGTCACGGGAAGGTTAAAGCGGCGAGGGCCGGCGCTGCCGGGATTCAACCGCAACACGGCCCCGTCCTGCTCGACCTTCGGGACATGCGTGTGGCCCGTGATCACGATGTCCGGCCGGAACGCGGCTTCCTCCACCGGCAGGTGCCCGTGGTGCACCAGGATACGCAATCCGGCGACGACCTGCAGGACGGTCAGCGGCAATGATTCGTCGTCATCACAGTTGCCGGCGACGGCATGACATGGGGCGAGCTCGGCGAGCTGGGGCACGATGAGCGGACCGCAGACGTCGCCGGCGTGGAAGATCACGACGCAGCCTTCGAGGGCGATGATCGCCTCGGCGCGAAGGCGGCCATGCGTATCGGAGATGACGCCGATTTCGATCGACGGCGCCACGGTCAGAGCGGGCGACGCAGCTTGCCGACGGGGACCGGGCGCAAGGCCGTGAACTCGGCGCCGATCGTATCCTTGAGCTTTTCCTTGAGGCCGGGCGGCAGAGCCTTGACCGCCTCCACGAATTCCTTGTCGCCCGGGAAGGCCGTCTTGCCGACCTCGGCCACCGGCAGGCGGGCAAGCGCGGCTTCGGGGAAGACGAAATCGGCCCGGCGTTCGGAGCTGCTGGCTTCGGCCTCGGCGGCCTCGACGTCCAGCGGTGGCAGCGATTCCTCCAGGAGGCCGGAGTCTTCGATCGGCACGTCCACGACGCGCGAAGGGGTGGGCGCGACGGCCGGAGCGGCTTCGGCGACAGGAGCAGCCGCGGCGGGTTCAGGCGCCGCCGGTGCGGACGCCGTGGTCCTTATTTTTTTTTGGCCGGGCTCCCGAGGGAGACCAGCTGCGGCGGCGGCGATGTCTTTGATGAGCAGGTCTATCGACCGCGACCTGCTTTGCTCGATCGCCTTGAGCAACGTCACTTCGAAGTTGGCCCGCGGCGAGAGCCCTTGGCGGATGCCGTTCTCCCCCTCCTGCAGGCATTCGAGGAGGCGGACGAGCTGCTCGGTGGCGAGCGGGGCGCCGAGCTGGGCGGAAGTCCCGCCGGAGCGGACCGCATCCAGCGTGGCGGCGCGGACGCGGACCTGGAGGTCGGCGAGCACGCGGAGGAGGTCGCGGCCTTCGGCATGGAAAGCGTCGCAAAGCGCGAGGACCTTCTTGCCGTCGCCCGTCGCGATGCCGAGGCAGAGGTCGGTGACCTGCTGGACCGAAGCCAGGCCGTAGATGGAAAGCACGTCGGCCTCGGTGATCTTCTTGCCGGAGAAGGAGATCACCTGGTCGAGGATGGACTGCGAATCACGCATGCCGCCGGAAGCCAGGCGGGCGATCGCCGTCAGGGCGTGCTGGTCGGCCGTCACGCCGTCGGCCTTGACGATGCGGGCGAGCTGGGCGGCGATGACCTCTTCGGAGATCGGGTGGAACTCCAAGCGCTGGCAGCGGGAAGTGATGGTCGGCAGGATCTTGTCCGCCTCGGTGGTCGCCAAGATGAACTTAACCCAGGGCGGCGGCTCCTCGAGCGTCTTGAGGAGCGCGTTGAAGGCGTCCTTCGAGAGCTGGTGGACTTCGTCGATGATGAAGACCTTGAACGGGCAGTTGCTCGGGGCATACTGGCACTCGTCGCGGATGCGCTTGGCGTCCTCGATGCCGCGGTTGGAGGCGGCGTCGATCTCGACCACGTCGAGGCAGCTGCCCTTCTCGATCGCCAGGCAGACCGGGTCGTCGAGGGAGAAATCGGGCTTCGGGCCGCCGGCGCAGTTCAGGGCCTTGGCCAGGATGCGGGCGGTCGTGGTCTTGCCGGTGCCGCGCGGCCCGATGAAGAGATACGCGTGCGCCATGCGCTTCGTCTCGAGCGCGTTGCGGAGGGTCTTGACGATGTGTTCCTGCCCGACGAGTTCGTCGAAACAGCGGGGACGCCAGCGGCGCGCGATGACCTGGAAGCCGGGATCAGACACTGGCGACTAGGTAAGGACGGGCCGGAGGGGTGTCAACGGGGCAAACCCCGGCTTATTCCCATTCGATGGTCGCCGGCGGCTTGGACGAGACGTCGTAGACCACGCGGTTGATGCCCTTCACTTCGTTGATGATGCGGGTCGAGGCGCGCTGCAGCACGTCGTACGGCAGGCGGGCCCAGTCGGCCGTCATCGCGTCGGAAGAAGTCACCGCGCGCAGGGCGCAGACGTTGTCGTAGGTGCGACCGTCGCCCATCACCCCGACGCTGCGCACCGGGAGGAAGACCGCGAAGGCCTGCCAGACCTTGGCGTACTGGCCGGAGGTGCGGAGCTCGTTGATGAAGATGTCGTCGGCCTTGCGGAGCACCTCGAGGCGTTCCTTGGTGATGTCGCCGCAGACGCGGACCGCGAGGCCGGGGCCCGGGAACGGGTGACGCCAGACCATGTCGTGGGGCAGGCCGAGGGCTTCGCCGAGGGCGCGGACCTCGTCCTTGAAGAGTTCGCGCAGGGGCTCGAGCAGCTTCAGCTTCATGTGCTTCGGCAGGCCGCCGACGTTGTGGTGGCTCTTGATCGTGGCGGCCGGGCCGCCGTTGGGCGAAAGCGACTCGATGACGTCGGGGTAGAGCGTGCCTTGGGCGAGGAAGTCGACCTTGCCCTTCTTCTTGCGCTGGACCTCGGCGATGGAGCGTTCGAAGACCTTGATGAACTCGTGGCCGATGATCTTGCGCTTACGCTCGGGGTCGGTGACGCCCTTCAGCTTGCGGAGGAAGACCTCGGAAGCGTCGACGACGCGGAGGTCGACCTTGAACTTGCCGCGGAACATCTTCTCGACCTGGGCGCGTTCGTTCAGGCGCAGCAGGCCGTTGTCGACGAAGACGCAGGTCAGCTGCTTGCCGATGGCGCGCTGGATGAGGGCGGCCGCGACGGAGGAATCCACGCCGCCGGAGAGTCCGAGGATGACCTGAGACTTGCCGACCTTCGCGCGGATCTCGCGGACGGCCGTCTCGACGTAGTCGTCCATCTTCCAGGTCGGCTTGCAGCGGCAGATGCGGAAGAGGAAGTTGCGGAGGATGTCGATGCCGCGCTCAGAGTGGGCGACCTCGGGGTGGAACTGGATGCCGTAGAAGCGGCGCTTCGGATCCTCGATGACGGCGCACTCGGAGTTCTCGGTGGAGGCGACGGCCTTGAAGCCGCGCGGGAGGCGCGTGATCTTGTCGCCGTGCGAGTTCCAGACGCGCAGCGGGGACTTCAGGCCTTGGAGGAGCTGGGAGCCCTTGCCGAAGGAAAGGACGCCATGGCCGTATTCGCGATGCGAGCTGCTGGCGACGTTGCCGCCGAGCATCTGGCCCATGAGCTGCACGCCATAGCAGATGCCGAGGACGGGCAGGCCCATCTCGAACACGCCGGGGTGCGGGTGCGGCGAACCCTTGGCCTTCACGCTGTCGGGGCCGCCGGAGAGGATGACGCCCACGACGCCGTCGGCACGAAGGGTCTCAGGCGTGACGCCGAACGGATAGATGCGGGAGTGGACGTTGCACTCGCGGACGCGGCGCGCGATGACCTTGGTCAGCTGCGAACCGAAATCGAGAATGGCGATGGACTGGGTGGCCATGGGGAAAAGTGTGGGGGTTTCAGAACTTGAGGCGAACATTGTTCCAGCCGCAACGGGGGCAGACGGCCTCCTCGCGACGGCGAGGGCGGACGTAGGTCACGTTGCAACGGACGCAGGAAAAGGCGGAGTTGATGCGACGATGGTCCGAAAGGAGCACGTCACGGCGATCGTACCACGCCTGCAGGCCGAAGAGGACGAGCGCGGCCAGGCCGGCCAGGAAGGCCAGGAAGACGGCGAGGTCGACGGACTGCAGCATGGGGGCGATGGGGGGTTAAAAAGGCGAGACGCGCCAGCCGGTGGGCGGACGCGTCTCGGGTTCAGGCCTGGGCGATAAGCTTAGGCCTGAGCAGGAGCGGCGGCCGCTTCCTTGTTGGCCTTCGGCTTACGGGCAGCCTTGGCCTTCGGGGTCATGGCGGGGGACTTGTCGTCCTTGGCCACGAGCTCGATGAGGGCCGTCTCGGCCGCGTCACCCTTGCGGGCGCCTAGCTTGTAGATGCGGGTGTAGCCGCCGGAGCGGCCGAGGAACTGCTGCACGCGCTCCTTGAACAGGAGCTGGGCGGCGTCTTCGTTGCGCAGCTTGGCGATGGCCAGGCGGTAGTAGTGCAGCTTCACCGACTTGTCGGCGGACTGCTCGGCCTTCTTGGCGTAGGTGATGATCTGCTCGGCGAAAGGACGGAGGGCCTTGGCGCGGGAGAGCGTCGTCGTGATGCGCGCGTTGGTGAACAGCGCGGAAGCGAGGTTGCCGATCAGCGAGCGGCGGTGGGCCGTCTTGACGCCGAGGACGTGATTGTGGGTGCGGTGACGCATGAGGGTGGGTTCCGGTCTGGATTAGGCGTTCACGCCCTTGTCGAGCAGGCCTTCGTTGATCTTCTGGCCGAGGGAGAGGCCGAGCTGCTCGAGCTTGGCCTTGATCTCGTTCAGGGACTTCTTGCCGAAGTTGCGGTACTTGAGCATCTCCTGCTCGGTCTTCATCGCCAGCTCGCCGACGGTGTTGATGTTGGCGTTGTTGAGGCAGTTGGCGGCGCGGACGGAAAGCTCGATCTCGTTGACGGACATGTTGAGCAGCTTACGGAGACGGTTGGTCTCTTCGCTGATCTCCTTGTGGCCGGTCTCGAACTCGACGGAGTCGGCGGAGACGGTGTCGAAGACTTCGAGGTGGTGGCGCAGGATGGCGGAGGACTCCTTGAGGGCTTCGTCCGGGGTGATGCGACCGTCGGTCGAGATCTCGAGGACGAGCTTGTCGTAGTCGGTCTTGTCGCCCGAGCGGGTGGACTCGACGGAGTACTTCACGAGGGTGACCGGCGAGAAGAGGGAGTCGACGGGGATGGAACCGATGGCCTGTTCGGCCTTCTTGTTCTCCTCGGCGGAAGCCCAGCTGCGGCCGACGGTGACCTCGAGGTCGGCGTAGAAGCGACGCTTGCGGTCGAGGGTGCAGATGACCTGGTCCGGATTGACGAGGGTGACGGTGGCGCCCTTGGTCTCGAACTTGATGTCCGAAGCCTTCACGGGGCCGGTCTTGTTGACGTCGATGCTGCCCTTGAAGGCTTCGCGCTTGTTGGCCTCGGTGCGGATGCGCACCTTCTTGAGGTTGAGGACGATCTCGGTGACGTCTTCGACGACGCCTTCGATCGGCTGGAACTCGTGCTGCACGCCTTCGATCGTCACGGAGGAGATCGCGGCGCCTTCGATGGAGCTCAGGAGGATGCGGCGGAGGGAGTTGCCGACGGTGTGACCGAAGCCCGTCTCGAAGGGCTCGGCGAAATACTTCGCGTAAGTGGGGGTGGCGGAAGACTCCTCCTTCTTGAGGGTCTTGGGGCGTTGGAACTGTCCGAGGCGCTTGGTCATGTCTGTGGGTCCGGTTGGTGTGGTTGCGGTGCTGGGATCAGCGGCTGTAGAATTCGACGATGATCTGGACGTTGACGTCGGAAGGCAGTTCTTCCTTGGCGGGCTCGCGGACGATCTGTCCGTTGAGCTGCTCGGGGAGGACGACGAGCCAGGCCGGAGCCGAGCGACCCTGGCCTTCTTCGACGGCGCGCGTGGCGAGCTGCTTGGAGGAGGTGCGGTCGCGGACTTCGATCTTCTCGCCGGGCGAGGTGGCGTAGCTGGCGACGTCGACCTTGCGGCCGTCGACGCGGATGTGTCCGTGACCGACGAGCTGGCGGGCGGCGGCGCGGGAATTGGCGAAACCGAGGCGGAACACCACGTTGTCGAGACGGGTCTCGAGGATGCGGAGGAAATTGTCGCCGGCGACGCCGCCCATGCGCTTGGCGCGTTCGAACGAGAGGCGGAACTGCTTCTCGGTCAGGCCGTACATCATGCGGAGCTTCTGCTTCTCGTTGAGGCCGACGCCGTATTCGGAGACCTTGCGGCGGGTCGTCTTGCCGTGGATGCCCGGAGGGTACGGACGACGCTCCTCACCCTTGGAGGTGGGGAAGATGTTCTGGCCGAAGCGACGATTGAGCTTCGTGGTGGGACCGGTGTAACGAGACATGGTGTGTTAGGATTTGGTAGAGGTGGCGGAGGGAAGGACCCGCCCGGTTTGCCATGGCCGGACGGTGATGCGGAAAGCAGGGAAGATCAGACGCGACGGCGCTTCGGAGGACGGCAGCCGTTGTGCGGGATCGGAGTGGTGTCGAGGATCGAGGTGACGTTCAGGCCGAGCACCTGGAGGGCGCGGATGGCGCTGTCGCGGCCCATGCCCGGGCCCTTGACGCGGACGGAGACGTCCTTGAGGCCGTGGGCCATGGCGAGCTTGGCGGCTTCGGAGCAGACGACCTGGGCGGCGTAAGCGGTGGACTTGCGGGAACCGCGGAACTGGTGGCGGCCGGCGCTGCCCCAGGAGATCACGTTGCCGTTGGCGTCGGTGATCGTGACCTTGGTGTTGTTGAAGGTGGCCAGGATGTGGCAGATGCCGGTGGTGATGTTCTTCGAGCCCTTGGCGCGACGAACCTTCACCTCGCCGAGCTCTTCGCCGAGGAGTTCCTTGGCGGTGATCTCCTTGCGCTCGGGGGCGGCGGCTTCGGCCGGAGCGGCCGCGGCGGCGGCGACTTCGGGGGCGGCGGCGGCTTCGGCGGCAGGGGCCTTCGGCTTCTTTGCCTTGGGGGTCTTGGGGGCTTCTTCGCTCATCGTAAAATAGTGTTAGGAGAAAGGTTGGCTTACTTGGACGGAGCCGCGGCGACGCCGACGGTCTTGCGCTTGCCCTTGCGGGTACGGGCGTTGGTGCGCGTGCGCTGTCCGCGGACCGGGAGGCCGCGGAAGTGGCGGAGGCCGCGGTAGCACTTGATCGCCTGGAGGCGCTTCAGGTTCTGCGCGATGTCGCGGCGAAGGTCGCCTTCGCACTTGTAGCCCATGCGTACGATGTACTCGACGATCTTGTTCAGCTGCTCTTCAGAAAGATTCTGAGCGCGCATGGCAGGATCAAAGCCGAGAGCTTCGCAGATCTCCGTGGCGCGGCGGGGGCCGATGCCATAGATGTAGCGGAGAGAGATCTCTACTTTCTTGTTGTTGGGAATGTCTACGCCGAGGATTCGAGGCATGGTGTCCGTGCTGTTTGGAAGGTGGGAAAGAGGTCGGAACTTGGAGGTTCTGGTGGGATTTGAAAGCAAAAAATGCGGTTTAAACGAGGGTCAGGATTTCCGCCCCGGTTTCGGTCACCAAAACGGTGTGTTCGAAGTGCGCGGAGACCTTGCCATCGGCCGTCCGGGCGGTCCAACCGTCCGAGGCCATGACGATCTTGTGGGAGCCGAGATTGACCATCGGTTCAATCGCTAAAGCCATGCCAGGCAGCAACTTAGGTCCAGTTCCAGCCTTCCCGTAGTTAGGAATCTGGGGCTCTTCGTGCATTTTGCGGCCGACGCCATGTCCCACGAAGTCACGGACGATGCCGTACCCCCCGGGGGTAAGGGCTTCCTGAATGGCCGCGGAGATGTCCCCTACCCTGTTGCCGGGCTTCACGGCCGAGATGCCGGCCAGGAGGGACTTTTCGGTATCCAGGCAAAGCTGGCGGGCCCGGGGGTCGACGGTCCCGACCATGACGGTCTTGGCGTTGTCCCCGATGAAGCCGTCGCGGCGGACGACCACGTCCAGGGAGACCAGGTCACCGTCCCGGATGATCCGGTCGGCGGCGCCGATGCCGTGCACGATCTCATCGTTCACGGAGATGCAGACGTAGCCGGGGTAGCTGAGGCGGCCGACGACGTAGCCATGGCAGGCGCTCTCGCAACCGTGCCGGACCATGAGCCCGCGGGCGGCGGAGTCCAGGCCGGCGGTCGAGATCCCGGGCACGACGAGCGTGGCCAGGTCGTGCAGCACGCGGGCCGCGGCGGCGCAGGCGGCACGCATGCGACTCACGTCCTCGGCCGACTTCAAATCGATCATCCCCGGAAAGGCTTAGCGAGCGAACGGACCCCAATGGTTCAGGCCCCAGGCGATGACGCCGAAGAGGAACAGGGCCAGGCAGGTCTTCTCGAGGGAACCGAGGGCGGAAGTCTCGGCGTCGGTGCGGAGGCCGGCGGCGGGCACCGGGATGCCGCCGATGCGGCCCTTCTTGAGGAAGCCTTCGTAATTGCGCTGCAGCAGGTAGGTCTCCACCTGACGCATCGTGTCGAGCATCACGCCGACGGTGATGAGGCCGCCCGTGCCGCCGAGGAACGTCGCGAGACGCATCGGGAAGCTGAGCTGGTTGATGAAGAGGTCCGGCATCAGCGCGATGATCAGCAGGAAGATCGAGCCGGCCAGCGTGAGGCGGGTCATCACGAAATCCAGGAACTGCGCGGTGTGCTCGCCGGGACGGACGCCGAGGATATAGCCGTTGTTCTTCTTCAGGTCGTCGGCGATCTGGACCGGGCGGAACATGATCGAGATCCAGAAGTAGCTGAAGCCGAAGATCAGGACCGAGTAGACGGTATAGTAGAAGCCGTTGTTGCGGGAGAAGAACGCGGCCCAGTCATGCAGGAACGCGAGCGTCGGGAAATAGGTGCTCAGCGGGTTGAGCAGCATGGGCGGGAAGCTCATGATGGCGCCGGCGAAGATGACCGGCATCACGCCCGCGTAGTTCACCTTCAGCGGCAGGTAGTTGGTCTGCGCGCCGTACATCTTGCGTCCGACCATGCGCTGGGCGTACTGGATCGGGATCTTGCGGACGGCCTGGTTGATGGCGACCATCGCGGCGGTGACGGCGACGAAGAGAAGGATCATGCCGGCGGCCTTCTCCCAGCCGTGGGAGTTAGCGGCGGTGGCGCCGACCTTGCCGCCGAACGTCATGTCGACGAAGGAGGTGAGCGCGCCCGGGATGTCGGCGAGGATGCCGATGGTGATGAGCACCGAGGTGCCGTTGCCGATGCCGCGCTGGGTG
>Ga0222712_10002300_pt1 | contig 22059 bp, 22 predicted proteins | sample C33_657DmetaG_FD_165043 | JGI IMG/M metagenome (GOLD analysis project Ga0222712, IMG submission 165043) | Estuarine water microbial communities from San Francisco Bay, California, United States - C33_657D | ecosystem: Environmental > Aquatic > Marine > Unclassified | place: USA: California... | reverse complement strand
CAAAACTTAATGTATACCAGTTTGATAAATATTCACTGTTTAATAATGGCATGCGAATCTCCTAAATAACACTAGCAAAAGCTTCAAATTGCATATTAACTGTTGCTACTCCAGATTCTGTTCTCATATTTATACTTACTTGAGAACTTAAACTGGCTAATCCTACTTTTATAATTCTTCCATCTGATAAAATTACTGAGAGATTTATTTTATCCCTTACTAACTGCATAAAATTTTGACCAGCAGTAAGTTTTGTATCATCATTTTCTACAGGATAGAAAAATGTGTCCAATTTGTCAGGTGGAATAATTAATTCTACTTCACCACTAATTGAATAACCTTTTGGCTCGAAAAATGGAATTGAAGTATTGGAATTGATAAAATTAACTGCATTGTAATCAAAATTAAATCTTAATTTTAAGTTTTTTACAGCATATTTTTGCCCATTTTCATGAACAAATAAGCTGACATCATAATTTCTTACTGTTCTTGCAATGAAATTATATTTATCTAAATCTGAATATAGTCTTTCTACTCCATATAAGCCAGTCGAATTGTCTTTATATTTTGATTCACTAAGAGTATCATTTCTGTTGATTGAAAACTTTTTATCATATTTACAATTGTAAGTTAACATCACTGAACTACCTCGTTCAGTAAAGTCTAAAGTTGCATTGGCTAGTGAATCTTTTGGTCTTAAAAATATTCCACTATTTAGATTTGCAAAAGATTCTTCGCTTGCATTCACATAGTAATATTTCAATTTGTCATATGAATCAAGAAAGATATCCAAGATGTCTTTAAAATCTTCTCTGTAGTTATCGCTTTGTGTGATTAATAAAATAGGAGAAGATAATTCTGTACTCCAAACAGTTTGTAATGGAGCAATAACATGAGTGCCACCGTCTCCTTGAATATAATCTTTCTTGGATTGCGTGACAGACATTGAAGATCTTATAGACTCTAATACATAAAAGTTTAGACTATCTATGTCTTGAGCTTTGTACCAATTACTTATGTAATTAGATGAGAATATTGGCATTATTAAAAACCGATTCTTTTAAATCTTCTAATATTAAATGCAGACCTTACTAATTCTGGTCTAACAACGCCTTTCATAACTTCATTGATAATTAATTTGAGTTCCATCATTGATAATTGCATTTTATCTGTTTGGATATTATCTTTAACTAATTCAAGAGCATTAATTCTTTTTGAGAACTTTTCACTTTGTAATGTTTGATCTAAGGCTCTTTTAAAATTAGATAATGGAGAATTACGCATAGTGGCAATTTCCTCATTAACTTCTTGCAATCTTCTGTATGACTCTGGAGATGGGTTAGCTAAAAGATTCCTTTTTTCTTCTTCTAATTCACGCATGTATTCCAAGTGATCGAAACCAGTTTGTCTGTTAAAAGTACCTGAACCTCCATATTGAGATACAGTTGTTTTCAAACCTTCAGATAGCTTGATAAATGTAATGTAAGCATCTATCACATTGATCTGCATTGCTTTTGGTGAAGAATATCTTTCATCAAAGAACTGTTTTGTATTTACATATTCAGAACCAGGGCAATCATTAGGATCTGCGCATGTAGATACAAAGTTTTTAATTAAACCTAAAGCTTTACAGGCATTTTCTTGTTTATCATAGTGAAAGATAATTGATTTTGTATTCAACTTTTCAGCAACAGAATCAGTATTGTTAAGGTCTTCGGGATAGAAGTGTAAAGCTGCTGTATTGAGCATATGCCCAATAATGTTTTGAGTAAATACTTTCCACTCAGATCTCAAGTTGTACATTTGTTTACCTGATACTATGCTGCCAGGAACAATTGGGGTTTGATCTGATTCTGAAGTTGAATGGGTAGCTGGAGAACCATCAGGCAAACTCCAATCAATATCTGGATCAAACCCAATTACAGAATCTTCTCCACCAGTCCAACCAAAATATTCACCAACTAAAACAATTTTCTTTTTTATAATTGGCTTTCCTTCTGCATCAAAGCCCTCTAAAATATCGCACGGTATTGTAAAGTCAACAATGAAAGAATTGTTTGTCGGGCATCCTATAGGTGTCTTCATTGAGATTGGCATTGGAATTGCATCTAATTTAAAAACCCTTCTCAAAGTTTCAAGCATATTGCCTTCTTGACTTGATAAGATTTTAAAATTAAACTCTTTATATCTCTCGTCTAATTTTGCCAAGAACGATTCATTGATAATGTCAGAAACATAACCCAATCCGCATGCATCCAAATCAGCTGTAAAACTATTTGGTCTTCTTTGAGAAACATTAATAAAGTAATATCTAATTAACTTTGAAGCTGAATCGTCCAAGGGTGCTTCAATTTTAATTCTATTACCATCTTCGTCCATTTCATAAAGTCTTTCAACAATTGGCAAGATATGTTCATTATCATAACCATCAATAACAACTTTTCTTAATTGGCCTAATCTGTAATCATAAGCTTCTTTATCAGTCATTGGAGAGCCATCTGGTTTTGTTTCTGGCATGAAGAATGTTTTTCTATCAACAGCTCCAGAAAAATCAACACCTGATTGCTCCAACATGCTTCTTAAGTTCCATACAATAGGCTTATCAATTAAGTGAGCATATTCTTCAACACCCTCTTGATTAGGGTTTTTAGCTAAAATAGCGTTCCAAGGTCTGACTTTTGCTTGTCCCAAAGATGCAACTGCTTGTTTCATAGATTTGATTTCATCAGCCAATTTAACAAGATTAGGTTGAGACAATCTTTCTAATAATGAACCTCTGCTATCTGAAACTCCAATAGGAGAGTATGCTTTGATTACAGAGTCTAGCTTTGCAGGATTCGGAGCCACAAGAATTGCTGCTAAAATATCTTCATATTCAAGACCTGGTATTTCTTTTAACAGTCTTTGAACATCCTCATTAAAACCTTCTTTAACTTCAGATCTTTTGACAGAGATTTCTTCTGCAATAAATTGTTTCGCTGCAGTTATTTCTTGTTTTGTTTGCAAGCTTAGGAGAGCTGAAACATCAGCTATAGCTCTTTGTTTTTTAGTATATAAAGGAATTAATTTTTGAACAACTACTAATTTTTTTCTTTTAAGTAATCTTGCAATAATTTTGTTAACGGCTTCTTCTGGTGAAACATTTGTGCCTTCAACTTGTTGCAATTTTGCCATCATTTCTTTTAGAGCTGGAATAGTTTTGGCATAAGGAAGCAATCTTTTTTTAGTCTCTTCTGATTCTTTTGAAACATCTCCACCAATCATTCTATATAATTGTGGGACAGTTAAATCTTTTAATTCTTTAGTTACATTTGCTTCTAACCATTTAATTTTATCTTCGATTGTCTCTCCAGGGATTTGTTCTGGCTTCAATGGTTTTTGTAGTGGCTGAGCAAAGCGGAAATTATTTTTCATACAACTTACCTTAATTAAGTTTTACAGTTAAAGATAATTTCTTACAATTACGGCTCCCATCCTTTAGTTGCTAATTTAAGGTTCTGAATGTAAAATATTATTATATCCAAAAAAGGAGTATTAAAATGACAGAATTGATTGGTGTAATTTTTGGTATTCTTGTATCTGTTTGGGCTTACAAGAGAGGATATGCATGGTGGGCTTATATTCTTGCAAGTCCTATTGTTGCCGCTATTGCATTAGGTGTTCTTCCTAATTTATCTGAACCTGGAAAAGAGTTTGAAAACAAAGAAGAATTAGTGCGCAAAGGTAACATGGTGGGTGTGGTAATTTCTGGCTTTACAATTGGGTTTCTTATGATTATAGGTGCTATGAAGTAGATGTCAAATTATAATCTTGAACGTGGTCAAGAGCTTTATTTTGCTGAACTAAATAAATTAGCTGCATCTAATTCAGAACTTGCTGAAGATATTTTGAAGTTAGGGGCATTATTTTCTATAAATGTTGGTGTGATGCAAGAAAAGGCTCATACAACAACATTCAATTTTGATGATGAAACTTGCATGCTTTCATATGCTTGGACACCTTCATATAAAAAACTATCTTCAGCAGTTCTTCACGTTGCTAATTTAAATGATAATGCAGAAGAAAAAATGTCTTATCGTCAAATGATTGAGCAGGTTATGGAATATTATCCAAAACATGTTTCTTTTAATCAAAAGACAATGGCCAAAACCGAAAACGAAATAGTTGAAGATTCTTCGTATAGAGAAATCTTGTCTAACAGTGAAGAAGTTTTCAATTTAACAGAAGCAGATGATTTAGATGGCATAGCTTATGATGACATTGATCTTCTTGAAGATTTAGCAGAATATCTTGATGAAGATGATGAAGCTTTTACTGATGAAGGTAAACGAGCTTTAGGATTGATTGATTCTGATTATGATTCAACAAACTCTACCCTATACAATGAAACTGGTGAGCCTGTTAGAAAGATTAAAAAAGAATATGAAACAGGTGAAGTAAGTATTGATGAAAACGGTGATTATGTAATTAAATGTCCATACACCGGAAGTAGTAATGTTTATCAGATATCAACTAATCTTTTTGCTAGTTATGAAACAGATCAACCATTTAAAGTTAAATTAAGTTTAGCTGACACTGCTCAATAAAAAAAGGAGGACTTTTTAGTCCTCCTTTTCATCTTCTAAAACCGCAGCAAATACGGGTGAATTGTTTTCATATAAATAATTTACTTTTTGTTCTATAGCTTCTAATTTATTGATAACTCTTGTTAGTAATTCTTTAATATCTTTTGAATGTTTTGAGTTTGATTGTAATACAGAACCTACTATTTCAGTCACTTCAGATAAAGTGATTTCATTATTATTGGCCTTTTCTAATAAGGAATCTAAACGAGATTGTGTCATACTGTTGGCTCTTCAGGTTCTTCAGTTTCTGTATTTCCAAGTTGTGTTTTAAGATTCATAATATCTTGAGTATTTGATTCAATATCAGCACTTTGTGCTTCATTTGCAGACATGATTGGAGGTAAAGATTGATCAATTATTTTTTTGGTCTTTTTGTCTAGTGTCAAATATTTGCTTAGTAAATCAGTTAATCTTTTTTCAATTGTAGTTTGATTTTGATTAGTAGTAGGTTTTGGAGATAGAACATCGGTATTGTTTTCTGACTTTTGTTTATTTACAAGATTTCTCAAAGTGGCAATTTCATAAGGATTTAGTGGATTAGCAGATAAAGGGTTCATCATAGGAACCATAGGATTAGGATTCGTCAAAAAAGCAGGGTTCATTTGTGCTATTTTAACAAGCTCATTATCAAAAGAGTCAGCAGTTCTGTAATAGCCTTGCTTTTCGATTTCATTTATTTTTTGTAATATATCTTTCATCTTTTTGAGCCACGTATACTAATTTTTGGGAATGATTGATTGTTTTCTGCACTAGGTGCTAATGATATTAAATTGACAATTTCATCTAACTTTTTTCTAGCTTTAATTGTTTCTTCAGTTTGAACAGATGTATCTGTAACCATTGATCTTAGTTCATATAATTCGACTAATAACATATCCTTGTCAATTTTAATGATCATACTTATAATTTATACGAGAGTTGAACAAAGTCCTTATGTATCCTGAATTTGAAAAAACAAAAATAATTAATGATATGGTTTATTGCAATATTGGTAAGGCATATCAAAAAAGCACATTCGGATTCTCATATTCAAATATTAATAATGTCAAGATAAGTAAACAACTATCAATAAATGTTAATGAAGTTAAACATTCAAGAGTTTGTTCATTAATTCAAGATATAGACGGCAATGTATATTTAAGATTTAGAAAAATTACAGATGATTTTCATGAGGATATGATTTGCCAATTTTATTTCAGATCCAAAGATTTTATTTGTGCATCTTGTAAACATTTTTATCAGGGACAAGATTTAAAAGAATCATGTTGTCAAATGAAATCAAACCTCATAATTTTAAATGATTGCGAAATATATAAAATTGATTTTTTAGATAAAGACAATTTTGAAGATAAGAAAAACAATTCTAAATTAGACTTCGTAAGCTTGCATTTTGGTTCTGTTATCGATACAATCATGTTAGGTGATCCTGTATGAAGCAAAAAAGACCAACAAAGTTTATTAAGATTATAGAATTAGAAAACTTTCAATCTCATAAGTATTTGAAATTGGAACTGCATGAGGGCTTCAATGTAATTACAGGAACTAACAATGCTGGCAAAACTGCAATTTGGAGAGCTTTAGATTTTATCTTCAACTTTGGCAAAAAAGGTCATGGAAGTTTCGACCCATCATATGTATCTCACAAAGCTCCATTCTGCAAAATAATTCTTCACTTTTTTGATGGGACAAAATTAGTAAGAATCAAAAGTGGCCACAAGGGCGATAAAAACTCAATTCATATCTACAATGATAAAGATGAATTGATTTATGAAAAGTTAAAAGCAGACAAAGCATATGACGAGTTTGTCACTGATTTTTTGGGCGATCCTTCTTATGATGAAGAATTAGGTTCTTTGGCTTTTGTTGATCAATCCCAAGCTCCTTTTTTAATATCCCTAACAAGCACTAAAATCCCAGAAGCTTTTGCTCGTTTGATTAAATCTGCTGATTATGACAATGCAGTCAAAATCTTAAAGTCAGAAAACAATTCATATTCATCCACTATCAAATCTACTGATATAGAAATTGCAAAACTTGAACTTGAATTAGAAAAATATTCTGATTTAGACGATCAACTCAAAATAATTGAAGACAATGACAATATTATTGAAACCAATGATGACTTAGAAAATGTAATTTCTGACTTATCAAAAATTAGAGAAGATGCAATTAATCATAGAAATAGAATCAAAAATCTTAAGATAGAAAATGATGTTGATCAAAAGTTTTTAAATGAACTTGATAATTTAGATAACTTCGAACATATCAAAACAACAATTGAAACCTTGTCAAATACACATCAGACTATTGAATCTAATGAAGAAAAAATAAAAACTTTAGAACTCGAAAATGAAAAAGATGGTTACCTAATTTCTGATGCATTCATAAATGTATGGAATGAATTAAGAAATACTTATCAATTAATAAAAGCGCTTGATGTTTTGAACACAGATTTGATTGATAATAATGAAGAATTAGATTCTCTTAACGATCTTCAAGAATCAGATGAAGAAACAATAAAGAACATTGATATTGATATAAAAAAATATCAAGACGAAAATGAAGAGTTGTCAAAGAAATTGGAGTTTTGTGATGCATGTGGTCAAAGGTTAGATAATGCATAAAAAGATTTGTATTGTAGGTGATCCTCATATTGATAACAAGCAACCTGTGGGCAGGCTTGATAGTTATATGGAAGCATCATTGGCAGATTTAAAATGCACTTTGATGATTGCAGAAGAAAAGAAATGTGATGCAATTGTTTTTCTTGGAGATATGTTCGATAGAAAGCAAGTAAACGCAGAAGTAACATCAAAGCTAATTCAGATTTTAAATTCTAACGATTATGGTGAACCTTGGCCATTTAAAAAATACACTCTGCTTGGAAATCATGATATAGATAGTTCGATGTCTAATTTAGATAAATCATCATTTTGGACATTGATAGTTTCTGGGTGTGTTGAATATGTTAAAGAAGTGCCAGATTTAGGATTAATTTTCGAACATTGGCATGGTAGAATCGAGGAAACTATTTCTGACGGTATTTTCCAAGATTATGACTATCCTATTGTTTGTGCCCATGCTTACATTGCTGATCAGCCTTCTCAGTTCGTTAGTGCTTCTATACTTGCTGATAGCTTTGCTGTCAACCCAAAAACAAGATTAATTGCTGCTGGACACTTTCATTTTGAGATGGATGTAATGAGAGATGACAATACAAGATTCATCAACCCAGGAAGTTTAAGTAGAAGAAACTTTAAACTTGAAGATACAAATAAAAAAGTCAAAGTAGCCATAGTAGAATACGATTTAGAGGGTACTTATCTGGATATCAAATATGAAGATGTTTACACAGCTCAACCCTATGATGTTATTTTTGATTTAGATAAGAGAGAAGAAGCGAAGGCTAATAAAGAAGAAATTAAAGCATTTACTAATTCATTAATTGATTTTAACTTTGACAAAATGGCATATTTACAAGACCCTATTGACCAAGTTAAAAATGCAGGGGTTGAATTGAATCTTGATAATGCAATTGTTGAAAATGCATGTAGAGCTTTAATAAAATTAAATGCGGAGAAAGTGTGATGACCATCCTTGAACAGTACAATGAAAACCTTAAGTTTATTGACAATTTACAAAAACGAAAGTCAAAGACTGAAGGTTCTATCGAAACCCGTAATCAGGAAATAATTAAAATCAAAGATGAGATTTCTAAATTGTCTGAAAAGCTTAAAAATGATTATAATTTAGAACCATCAAATCTTCTTTCTAAAATTGAAGAACTTAGAAAAGAGTTTAACGATAACACCCAAATTATTAAAACTAACTTGGAAAAGCTTGACAATAAAGATGAGTGAATATTTATCAGCAAAGCGTGACAATGCAATACGTAAAAATGAACTTCTAGAAAAGCGTGGAGTTAGAAATACTATTCAGAAAAATATTGATGAATACAAAGAAAAAATCAAAGAGATTTCTGATAAAAGTAAAATGAACTCAAGCTCTATGGATTTACTCAAAAGAATCTCATCTGAAAGAAGAGTAAATATTGTAACCTCTATTGAGAACATTACTAATAAGTTCATTCAGCAGATTTATGGAGTTGATCATAAGTTTGTCTTTGCAGAAGAAGGCGCAGCATTTGATAAATTGACACCACTTATTTACAGTCCATTTGAGGGTGAAGATTTTGCAGCTTCTTTGAGAAAAGGCACTGGTGGAGGATTACAACAGGTAGCAGGTTTTGGAATTAGACTTGCTGCTTTAGAACTTGAAGATGCCCCTCAGCCTTTGGTTATGGATGAGCAATTTTCAATGGTTTCATCTGACTACAAAATTGATTTACTAAATCAATCATTAGTTCAATATTTTAGAACGACTAAAAGACAATCTATTTTTATCACACATAAAGCTGACATATTTGGGAAGGATGCTGATAGAATCATTAAGCTAGACAAAAAAGATGGAGTGGCTATCGCTAAAGAAGTTACCTATCAAGAAATAGTAGAAAATTATACTGCTACTTATGAACTTAGTGAGGATGAAGATGAGGCGTAAAATAGAAGAAGATCAAGCTTATGCAATTGTAAATAGGATTATGTCTACCCCTGTTCCATTGCAGTCTGAGCTTTCAAATCCTTTCAATTCAAATAAGCGAAAGAGAAAAATTGTCTTAAATCCTGAAGACAAGAAAGATAACACTTTATCTGATGATGTAACCCTTTGGACAGCTAAATCTTTTGTAGACTATTTTGCTGATTGTTATTACAAACAAAACAATGGTTACTACAAGAAAACTTATTCATCAGACAACAGTATCTTTAATGAAATAGGTAAGTTCATGGCATCCAATGGACTTCAAAAGCAAGAGTGGACCAAGCGTTTTATTGATTGGTGTTTTGAAAATTCTCAGACAATTATTAAGAAAAGCGGTTATTTTTTGCCAACTACTATCAAAAACTATCTAAATCACTTTTATCAAGAGGAAGTTATGCCTAAGGTAGAGGAAGATAGCATTGATAGATCATATTTTGAATCTACAATTCTTGAAGATATAAAACTTGCAGATGAAGAGGGCAAAGCAAGCGAAATCTACATAAGATTTGGCATTCCAATTGCTTCTACCTATTTTATTCAAGTAAGAGGTTTTAATCCAGAAGTTGTTCAGAAAGGCATTGATAACTTTTTGACTAAACTTTCTAAAGGTGATCTCTCTTCAAAACAAAAGGTTGGATTGGTTCTTCAAAAGTCTGTTATGAAGTCCCCTTATCCGCCAGAGTTTAGTTTATTAGATTGGCGAACAAAATTTGACAGTTTTACAAAGGCGTATGAAAAAGAGAATTGGTGGAGAGAGAAAGATTATTCTGGCAAACCTTTGTCAGAATACCAGAGACTAATTAAAAGGGACTAAATGGAACAAAATGACCTCAAGAATCAACAGCTAGAAATATCCACGTTTAGAAAAACTTTACGTGAAATTGACTGGTTCTTGAGGTCAAAACGTCCGATACTTTACCTAACAACGCCAGAAGAGCAAAGAATTGAAGATGGCATTAAACAAATTTGCTCTAAACCTGATCATAAATGGGATCTAATTACTTGGGATTTAATATCAGGTTTACAATCAACAAATAGCTCATTCCTGCCTGTTAAAGAGAATGACCGCTTAATGGACCAACTCGAAGTATTGACTTGGTTCGATAATTTAGAAATCCCCAAAGATAATTTCCTGTTGCTAGTTCTCAAGGATTTTTCTAAGTATTTTGGCAATCAGCATACTCAAGGTCAAATAGAGTATAGATTGATTAGAAACATCAAGAATATAGCTCAAAAATGTGTTACTAAAAACAAAGCTCTTATAATTATCTCCCAAAGTTTTGACCTACCAAATGAATTAGATAAATATATAAGTGTTATCGACATTCCATTACCTGAAAAAGAACATATTCAATCTAAAATACAAGATTTATTAGATAAAGCCTCACAAAGAAAAGATTTAGCTGAAAAGTTTAAGACAAACTATTCTAAAGATGAATTAGAACATATTATCAATTCTTTTAGAGGCTTAACTTTGAATGAATGTGAGCAAGTGTGTACATATTGCATGATAAAGCATACTTGTTTAGATCCAGAAGCAATATCTCATCAAAAGAAGGACATTATTCGCAAATCTGGTCTGTTAGATTGGATTGAAGTGAATGAAAATCTAGAAAATATTGGTGGTTTGAACGAACTCAAAGACTGGCTATATAAAAGAACCAAAGCATTCACAAAAGAAGCTGTAGACTACGGCTTACCTCCTAACCCTAAAGGCATTCTTCTTGTTGGTATTCAAGGCGCTGGTAAGTCTTTGTTTGCAAGAGGTGTTAGCAGCTTTTGGAACTTCCCTTTATTAAAATTAGACATGGGCAAAGTTTTTTCTGGAATTGTTGGTAGTTCAGAAAATAATATGCGTCAGGTTTTTAAAGTGGCTGAATCTGTTGCACCTTGTATTTTATGGTTAGATGAAATTGATAAAGGTATGTCAGGTTCTAGGTCAAGTTCTATATCTGATGGTGGAACTACATCAAGAGTGTTAGGATCTTGGTTAACTTGGATGCAGGAAAATCAATCCCCAGTTTTTATAGTGGCAACAGCAAACGATATTTCTAATTTGCCACCTGAATTAATGAGAAAAGGAAGATTTGATGAAATATTTTTCGTAGATCTTCCAAGCTCAGCAGAACGTGAAGTAATTTTTAACATACACCTAAATAAACGCAATAGAGACATAAACAAATTCGATCTTTCAACATTGGCAGAAGAATCTCACAACTTTACTGGAGCTGAGATTGAAGCTGCTATTGTATCCGCTATGTATGAAGCTTTTAATGAAGGCAGAGAGTTCAATACAGATGATATAGTGGAATCTCTAAATGAAATTGTACCTTTGGCTGTTACAATGAAAGAAGAGATAGAATCATTGAAATTATGGGCATCTGAAAGAGCCAGAAATGCATCAAATTCTGGTAAACTAAAGAAATACATGATATCAAGGATTCCGAAAGAAGAAGAAGATTTATGACAGAAAAACAAACAACCGAAGATGATTTTCTTAAATCTATGGACTTTAGTGTTCAGGATTTAAGAGATAGCGCAAAAAAACTTAGAAAACAATCGGGTGAAGGTTGTGAGTCTTGTAATTATTTCGGTCATACTATCAATTCTTTTGGCAAGGCTGTTCTCTGTTCATGTACTAAAACAAGATTTTGGGAATCTATGTATGCCCTTGCTGATGTACCTAAAGCTTATATATCTAAAGAATTACTTGATTGGAATACAAACGCTGATTCATTAGGTAACGATTTAGGTCCACAGAAAAAAGCTAGTAAAAATGTACAGACACTTTTGTCATTCTATGTAAAGAACTTTTCTAATATCGTCAACGGCCATCTTCCTAATTTAAAGCATTCCGAAAGAGAATCTACCAGGCTGCATTCCATATTGTTTGAAGGCGGAGTGGGTTCTGGAAAAACTTTTATCGCCTCTGTAATGGTAAAAGAAGCGATAAAATTGAATATGAATGCCAAATATTTTGATTGGTCAGAGCTTTGCCAGACATTAGGTGATTTTAATAATAAAGAAGAAATCGAAGCTATAGTTGATCGATTCAAAACTTTTGATTTCGTAGTGATAGATGGAATTGAAGATTATCCTTATTTTCAACCATATTTCTTTATGCAATTAGACAGACTATGTAAAGCAAGAATAAACTCTGGAAAACCATATATGCTGTTTTCCAATGGATCTCAATTTAATATAAAAGCAGGATCTGGTTGGCAATCCTTACTAAGACATTGCTTGATAATTCGTCTCCCTCAAACTATAAGGTAATTATATGAAAAACAATCAGGAAGATTTTGAAATTACTTTATTAGCCCATCTTGTAAGTGATGCTAAGGCTATAGAAAAAGCCTTGACTTCTGGAATAGGTGAAGAGCATTTTGTATTTGTTGAAGGCAACTACAAAAACTCTATGACTAAGAAGATTTTTACTTACATCAAAGATTATTACAAAGCAAGTGGCGGGTCTTTATTTACCTCTTTTGTGCTTGAGTCGAAGATTGTTGAAGAAGCAATACCAGATAAAGGCAGAGGCAGATTGATGACTTTATGGGCAGATATCGAAAGTATTGACATAGACCCAAACAATTTGCATGAAGTAATCCATCAGATTAAAAATAGACATTGCTTGAGAATATTAAAAGAAATGTTTGCAGATGGTCTTAATGAATTAGAGACCACTGGAGTTTCAGGTGCCGTTAATATCATTCAAGATAAATTAGAAAAAATTAATGAGCAAATGAACGAGTTTACATCAGACATTCAAAATATTGATGTGTCTGAATCTGCTGAATATTTTAAAGAAGAATATACAAAAAGAGTACAACAACCAGAACTATTTCATGGAATACCTTGTGGGCTTGAAAATATCGATAAAAGAACTTTTGGATTTTTACCTGGTCAAATTATTGTATTTTTAGCTCCTTCATCTGGTGGCAAGTCCGTGATGCTTCTTAATTCCGCTGTTCATGCAAATACAGTGGCAAAAAAGAATGTCCTTTATATGTCTTTTGAAATGAACTCTTGGCTATGTATGTTAAGACATATTTCTCTCCAATATGAAATCCCTTACAATCAACTTAAAAATGTAGAATTGTCTAAACAAGAATTAAATAAACTTATCGATAAGATGAAAACTAAGAAAGATGGGCCATACTTTGAATATGATGTCAATATGGAAGATCCTACACCTGATTACATTGATTCTAGAATAAGGGATTTAATTGCAACCAAAGGCAAACCAGATTTACTTGTTGTTGACTATATTGGTAACATGACAATTCGTAATGCACCTCAAAATGCTAAAGATTACGAACTACAATCTAAAGCCGTTCAAGAATTATTCAAAATGGCAAAAAGATACAATATTCCAATTATCACAGCACAACAGATTAACCGTGAAACAATTAGAGATGCACGTAAGGCAAAAGAAGCTAATAAGTTCATGTCTTACGATCAAGCAGCAGTTTCAGGTGGACAGGTTTTGATGCACCTTTGTACTTATGCAATTGCTATGGAACCTAATAAAGAACAGGGTTATTGTATTTTTCATCCAGTCAAAATGAGAGATGCATATTTCACTCCATTTCCTGTAAGAATGGAGCCTGAATATAATAAGGTCAGAGAATTAACAGAAGAAGAACAAATGCAGATTTTAGCTATGCATGCTATGTCTAATGGTCTTCCTGTTACAACGACAAAAGATAATATCCCTCCTAAAAGAAATGCAATGCCTTCAGTTCCTGTTGAAGAATTACCAACAGCTATTGAAGAAGATGAAGAGATACCAGTTATTGATACCAGTATAGATATGGAGCTTGATCTTTCTAGCTGGAGTCTATAATGAAGAAAGTTTATTCATCTCATTTTAAAGAAGAAACAGGGCTTAGGAAGAAATTTTCCAGAGCCCTTATTAATCAATTAATTGAAGAAGTTAATATGGCTGAGTTTGTTGAAGATGAATATGACCTTATGTTGTATCCATCTGGTAATGGTTGGGTAAAAACTAATTGTTTGATGCCTAACCACAATGATTCAAGTCCTTCATTTGGAATTAATGTAGAAGGTAATTTTTATAATTGCTTTGCTTGTGGCGCTAGTGGAAATATAGTAAATCTAATTCAAAATGTAGAAGGCTTGAACTTTTACGAAACCATTCAAAAACTAAGTGTATATTCTGGTATTGAAACAGAAACTTCAGAATTAGGAATGAAACAAACATTAAAAGAAATTAACCTTTCAATTGATGAGTTTTTGAATAGATCTCTGGAAACTAATTTGCCTGGTGGAATGAGTGAAGTAAGATTTTTATTTTCAATTGCACAAAGAATTAAAAGTTTTGAAAGCAAAGTATCATATAATCCTAAGCACTTAAGATGGTCGGAATCTATTTATAAAGCTGTAGATGACGCGATTTTAATTAATGATGAAAACAAGCTTAACATCATTTGGAAAAACCTCAATAAGAAGATAAAAGAAAGATTACAAAATGGATGAAAAAGATATTTGGGAAAAGCCACCAGTTGCAGAGATAACAGAGCAATTGCACAAAGCTATGGAAAACTGTCCTAAAGAAGTGGCTGTAAATGTAATCTTAACTGGTAAAGGAGCAAAGAGATTTTATTTTGCTAAATCTTTACTTTCGAATGCCTACCCTAATTTAAGTGAGTCTGATATAGTTAAGTTTCTAGTAAGAGCTGGAGCGGAAAGAGAAATTGAACGCTTGGCTTATATTTGGAACTTAGTGCAAAATGAGAATTCAGACATCTAATTGCTTAATACTTTATCCTGAGCTTGCTGCAGAGTCATTGAAGAATAATGAATCAGATATTTTTATTATCTGGAGTATTCTAAAAAAAGTTGACACAGTAGGTTCAGGAATTGTTTTGTTAAGTGATATTTTGAAAATCTGTGAAAAAGTTCTGGGTTTAAAAAGTACCTATGCCTATACCAAAATTACAAAAGGAATAGGAAAATACTGGAGAGAGCCTAAGGGCAGAAATGGTTATAAAACTGTTGGTCTATTCAGTTTTAAACAAATTGTAGTCAGACTTTCTCCTAAACTTGCTCGTTCTGAACCAATTGTAATTCCTTTCAATTATTTTAATTCTAATGGATTTAAGAACAGCAAAAACATTAAGAATCTTCTCATTGGTTGTGTTGCTGGTAGGTATGTAGATAATAGACCTATCAGTCTTGCTTCAATTCAAGAAAACACTGGCCAAAGCGAAAGCACAGTGAGAAATGCAATCAAAGAATGTGCATTTTTAGAATATAAAACTAACACTGAGAAAGTTTCCGTTTCTAAAAATATTCTTGGAGCTATGGCATCAAAATCAATGCAAGAGAATTCAGTTGCATATAAGATTGAAAAGATTGAAAACAATTATTTCATGATTAAGCAATTGCCAAACTCTTACATAATTAAAGATTTTGATAGGCTGCCTTTAAAATGCCGTCCTGACATTTTGAGTAAAACAGTTCAGAAAAACTTTGAACTTCTCATTCCGGCAAGGTATCATAAAAACAAGAATGCTGAATGGAAAACACCAGATTCTAAAAACTTAATAAAATTAAGAACCATTTAAAACAACTAGTGAATGACTATCTTTGATGGCGCTAGTAAGGAGTTGAAATGTGTAGTTCAAATAAAGACTTTGTGCACTTACATGCGCATACCCATTTTTCGGTTCAAGATGCTTTGCCTTCCCCTACAAATTATGCAAAAAAGGCAAGAGAAATGGGCTTTCGTGCCACTGCTATCACTGACCATGGAAAGATGTCTGGAACAGTTGAATTTGTCAATGGTTGCAGAAATCCAATTGATAATGTAGATGCTATTAAACCTATCATCGGTATTGAAGTGTATACATGCGAAGATAGATTTGATAAGTCCAAAACAGAAGATGGTAGAAGAAGAAAGCTTAATCACCTAACTCTTCTTGCTCAAAATGAAACTGGCTATAAGAATCTTCTGGCACTCTCTGCATTAGGTAATGACCCTAATGCTTTCTACTATTCACCTCGTGTTGATTGGGGATGTATACAAGAACATTCCGAAGGTGTAATTGCACTTTCTGGCTGTTTGGCTTCTGAAGTTAATCAAGCATTAATGAAGCAAGATATTGAACAAGCTGAAAATGTTGCACAAAGATTTAAGAATGTATTTGGTGACAGATATTTTATGGAGCTTCAATATCATGGCATTGATGAACAAAAGAATAACCTTAATCATTTAATTGACATTGCAAAAAAATACGATATTCCTTTGTGTGCATCTAATGATGTTCACTATTTGGATAAACTTGATTGGAAATTGCATGATGTCTTGATACAAATGAGAGATCAGAGAGAAGCTTCATCTGGTGTTGCAAAAAAGAATGGCAAAAAAGAAGCTTACGGTACTCATCAGTTTTGGCTTAAGTCTTATGAAGAAATGAATAAGATCTTTTCTACCGTTCCAGAAGCACTTAAGAATAGTGTCCTTATATCTGAAATGGTTGATGATTTCTTCAAAATTGACGTTGAGCATATTCTTCCTAAAGCTAACATTCCTGTAAATGATCCAGAGTTCAAGGCCTTTTGGAAGAATAATTTGCCATATAACAGTGCAAACGAAGCTTATCTTGCATACAGAGCATTTTCTGGACTAAAGAATCTTGGTCTTGATAAAAATAAAGAATACATGAAAAGACTCAGATCTGAATTATCTCAGATCTGGTACATGGGTGTAACTGACTACTTCCTTATCCAAAATGAAATGGTTGAGTTCATGAAGTCCCAAAATATCTACTATGGGATTCGTGGATCTGGTGTTGGTTCTCTTGTAAATTATTGTTTAGATGTTTCTTCCGTTGATCCAATTCGATGGAACTTGATGTTTGAGCGCTTTTTGAATCCTGGTCGTGGAACTCAATATCAAATCAACATCTATGACTATCCTGCAAAAATGTGGCTTGCAGATAATGGTAAACAGGATCAAGTACCTTATTCAAAAGCAATTACTAAAGCATGTAAAACTTGGCTTGCTGAAAACCCAGAATATGCAAAACATGAACCAGATATCCTTAAAGAGATTTGGGTTTTAGAGAATCAGGGTCTTGCTTCTTATATTTGTGACTTGGCCAATAAAGGAATCAAGTCAAAGCAAAATGATAGCAATCTCTGGACTGCTCATATCTTAGGTATTTGCGATAAAGAACCTGAAGGTGAGCTAATTGTTTCTAAAGTTGCTACCCTTCCTGACGTTGATACTGATATTGATGCTTCTCGTAGGTCTGAAGTAATTGACTGGGCTGTAGGAAGATTTGGAGCTGATCACGTTGCACAAATTGGTGCTTGGGGTACATATGGTGCCAAAGCAGCAGTTGTAGGTGCTTTAAAGACATCTGAAAAGTTTAATGAGAAATATGGCTCACAAGTACACCATGAAGCCTTAAAAGTGTCTGGTTCTATTCCTAAAGTGCCAGATATTACAATTGACACTGCATTGAAAGACAGCCCAGAGTTTGCTACACATTATAGGTTTTGGAAAGAAGAAATAGACATTGCTAAAAAGCTTGTTGGTACTATTTCTAACTTTTCTGTTCATGCTGCTGGTGTAATTATTTGTGGAGACCCTGTTAGTCAGCATGCACCAATTGAAAACTCTAAAGGCAACTTGTGTTCTGGCTTTGATATGTTTAATGTAGAAAGAGTAGGATTAGTAAAATACGACTACTTGGGACTCAACACATTCACTCAAATTGCTAACACTATAAAGATGATCAAAGAGCGCAGAGGTATTGATATTGATGTAAGAAAGGATATCGATTTAGAAGATCCAAAGATTTACAAAAATATTTATGCTAAGGGTAAAACTGCATCTGTATTCCAATTTGCGTCTAAAGGAATGCAAGACGCTCTGAGAAAAGTCAATGCCTCAAACATGGAAGACTTAATTGCAGTTGTGTCTTTATATCGTCCTGGACCATTAGAATATATTGATACATATGCTGAAGGTAAAGCAAATCCAAGTGCTGTTCATTATGTAGATCCAATTGTCAAAAAACATCTTGAAGTCACCTATAGTATTATGGTTTACCAAGAACAAGGTATGCAATTAGCTCGTGACATGGCTGGATTTGATCATAACGAAGTAGATAAACTTCGAAAAGCTATCTCAAAGAAGAATGATAAATTATTTGCTGAAGTAACTGATTTATTTAAACAAAAATCATTAGCTAGAGGTGTTGATGAAAAAGCTGTTGATTCTGTTCTTAATTTGATGTCTAAGTTCGTTGGATATGCATTTAACAGATCCCATGCTTGTTCTTACGCAATTCTTTCCTTCTGGACTGCTTGGCTTCGTTATTACTATCCTCATGAATGGTTAGCTACTTGTATTCATCTGGCAAAAGATGATGAAGACAAGGTTGCTATGCTTAAAAAAGAATGTGCTATGGAAAGAATTGTTATTAAAAATCCAAATGTAAATGAGTCCGGATTGATAACTCTTGTAAATAGTAACAACGAAATTATGCTTCCATTAAGTTCTATTAAGGGTGTTGGAGCAAGAGCAGAAGATATTATTCTTCATCAGCCATACACAGATTGCAAGGATTTATGTTTTAGAGCTAGACCAAACAGAGGGATGGTTGATGCATTAGCTTTTTCTGGAGCTTTGTATTGTTTGCCAGACTCTCATGGTTACGAATTAGTTGAAGACTTTATGGAATATTATGATTCTCTTGTGGCTGAAAGAACAGAAGAAGATAAAAGAATTGCAAGAGAAGCTAAAAAGAAATTCAAGCCAGCAATTTCATTGACAGATACATTTCAAATTGATGAAAGTGATGTTATAATTGAGAGAACTAGAACAAATAGAACTCGTCAACCAATTAAACTTAGAGGCAATATCAAGAGTTTAATTTCTGATGATTTATTTGATTGAGGAATATTATGAGTGATTTTTTTGATGATGAAATAGAAGAAAACAATAATTCTCATCTACTTCTTGCTGATATTGAATGGTCTTCACAAAGTGACCCTTTTGATATAAGTGCTGACAGCTTCTCTCTTAATATTGTCAATCGTTTAAGTGGAATTGACGAAGATAAGTTCAAAGAAGAAGTAGAGATGTGGCAACAAGTAATTGGCAATCTTCCTACTTATAACGAAGCTAAATTGAAGAACGAAATGAATGCTTGGGATTTCACAATTCCAAAACATGATAATTTTAGTTTTGACATGTTAGCTACATCCTACGCAAGGATGGTACAATATAGAACTTACTTAGTGCAGTGGATTGATGTAGTCAATGCTCATCATGAAATACTTTCAAATGCTCACAAATCATTGAAAGAAATGGCTGTAAAATTGGCAAATGGTCCAAAACATGATAAAGATGCAATTGCTACTTTTACTGTTCAGCCGTTTTTGCACAAAGTAACTGTAGCAAAGAGATGTTTAACATATCTTGAAAATGTCCAAAAGAACATTGACTTCGGTGCTGTTCAATTGGAAAGATTAATGCGTGAGAGACAAAATCTAGCTCGTATTAATCAAAATTACAACAGTGAAGGTATGAGTAATTATTATGCCTCTGCTGTTGAAACTGAAAATCCTCATGGGATGCTCAGAAAAGCCGATCAAGCTGGGATAAAGACCAGAAATAATAGATTGTAAATTATTTCTTTTACCCTTGCGAAAGATCAAAACATACATTAAACTTAAATCAGTGGAGTCAATAGTACTCCCTCTTGGAGAAAATCAAAATGCTTAGACGAATGTCAACCGCCCAGATGATGAACATGAAGCCCCCAACTTCTCCATCATCTTTCCCAAAGCTTGGAGAAATCCTTGTCAATTTGTCCGTCAAGGACAGCCCTAGAGTAGAGCGTAAGCTCCGCCTCGTTGGTGACCCTGTTGTTTTCCTTGAGTATCAAGACAAGGTTTATGTTCCAGGTCAAAAGGGTAAGACTCAGAAGCTTCCTTTCCCAGATGCTGACATCAACAAGTCCATGACCAGAATTGGCCATGATGATCCAGATCAGTGCCCATGGAAGAAGATGGGATACATCTCTTCTCTTCAATTTGCACAGAATTGTCTTGAGCAACAAGAAGATGGCACTTGGGTTCCTAAGGTTCTCAAGAAGGGCAAGTCCATTTTCCAGGAATTGGCTAAGTGGCAAAACGGTCGCCTCAAGGATATGGAAGATCTTGATGAGGACGAGCGTAAGGCTTTCATCTTCCACCTTGGTACTCGTAATTCTTATCCAGTGAGAATTACAGCAAATGCCACTGGTCAACCAGCACCAAAGTCTGTTGAGTACGAAGTAAACGTGTCATCTGTTAAACCAATTAAGATTACAGATGAGATGCTTGAAGCACTCCGTAAAGCTGGTGAGCCGTCTGCTGAAGACCTAAAGAGCGAGCGTTTAAAGTATGAGAAGGAAGCTCAAACTGATCCTTCTATGCCACCTTGGGAAGACTACTTCGCATATGGATATGATCTCTCCAAGATCTTTAAGCATACGCCAATTAGAACAGCTAATTCAAACGACTACTCACGTCAAGAGCCAGAGACTTCTACATTTACTGTGAAGCCTCCTAAGACTGAGAGCTTTGATGATGACGATGATGAAGAGCCAGTAAAGCCTGTAAAGAAGGCAGCTGCTCCAAAGCCAGCACCAGTCTTTGAAGAAGACGATGATGCTGAAGACGACATCGATAGCTGGTCTTAATTTAACTAATCAGGATGGCTTCAGCCATCCTGATTTTTAAGGAATAACATGGCAAGAAAAAACGAATCAGACAATTTAAACATGGTTTCCAATGAGCATCAAAAGCTTTTAAAGCAAAAGCTAAAGGCATTGGGAATTGATGAAAAAGCTGTAACCAATGGTGAACAAGAGCCAGTAGAATTTATTTCCACTGGTGTTTTTGAAGTTGATACCATTTTAGGTGAAGGCATGGGCATTCCAACAGGAACTCTTGTAGAGTTTTGTGGTGAATCCCAATCAGGAAAGACATGGCTTGCATACAAGCTTATGGCTCAAGCTCAAGAAAAAGGTAAAGCATGTGCTTTCTTCAATATTGAGAATAGCTACTATCCACCAAGAGCAATTTCTTGTGGAGTTGACATTTCAAAGCTTTTGCTTGTTGAAAATGTTGGTTCTGCAGAAAAGTATGGTGAGTTACTAAAGTTTATGGTTGAGAGTGGTGAATATGGAGTGATTGTTGTTGACTCCATTTCAGCAATGATTCCTCAAGATGAACTTACAAAAACACTTGAACAAGTGCAAACAATTGGTCTTCATGCAAGATTTGTAAAGAGATTAGCTAAAGATCTCACTGCAAAAACTGCTTCAACTGGAACAATTGTTGTTTTAATCAACCAACTTTATATGGGTGCTGGAGCAATGCCTGGAACAATGGCAAAGACAGCTACTGGTGGTAATGCAATGAATTACTTCACTCATATGAGATTGTGGATTAACAAAATCAATGGAGCAGCTGGCCAAGTAACCAAAAAGGATGCTGAAGGCAAAGATGTTATTATTGGTGGGAAATCTAAAGTTGTCGTCATGAAAACAAGATATGGACAGCCTGGTCAAATAGGTGAGTTCAAAATTATGTTTACTAATGATGAAACAACAAATCCAGTAGATGAGTTCTTGTTTAAGGCAAAAGCAAAGGGATTCGAATACATTAAAGAGGTTCGCAAGAAGTTCAGTTATGTATGTCCTAACACTGGTGAAGTTTTGGAAAGCAAGGATCCTTATGAGTTCTGCAAGCTTCTTCAAAACCAACCAGCGCCTGAAAAGAGAACTCGTAATGATAATTCAAC
>Ga0222712_10002299_pt1 | contig 22061 bp, 22 predicted proteins | sample C33_657DmetaG_FD_165043 | JGI IMG/M metagenome (GOLD analysis project Ga0222712, IMG submission 165043) | Estuarine water microbial communities from San Francisco Bay, California, United States - C33_657D | ecosystem: Environmental > Aquatic > Marine > Unclassified | place: USA: California... | reverse complement strand
CCAGTTTTGCGTGTGACACCGCGCTACATCAGGCACCTCAGCACACCAGTGCGGTTGCTCGGACCTCTGCGCCCTACCATCAAGGGCCGATGACCATCCCCCCGACCCCCGAACTTCCCGACACGATGCTCGTACGCGGCGGCCAACCCGTCGACGGCGAGATCCATGTTCGCGGCTCAAAGAACGCTCTCCCGAAGGCGATGGTTGCGGCATTGCTCACGGCGGAACCCTGCCGACTCACCAATATCGCTGCGATCACCGACATTGGGATTGTCGACGAACTCATCAGCATTGCGGGCGGAACCGTCGTTCATGATAAAGACTCGGTGATCATCACCGCCCATCAATTCCGTGCGCTGGCCGATGACGATGTCATGCGTCTCCACGCTGCGAGTCGAATTCCAGTTCTCACCACTGCCGTCTCACTTCATCGCACCGGACATGCCGTTGTCGCTGCGCCTGGCGGATGTTCAATCGGACCGCGCCCCGTCGATTTCCATCTCAACGTCTTGCGGGCCTTCGGAGCTCGTGATGTGCACCGTGAAGACATCATCGAATTGAACGTCGAGCGCATGCGCGGCGCTCGCATCGAACTCCCCTTCCCCAGCGTCGGCGCAACCGAGCAATTTCTCTTTGCGTCCGTACTCGCAGAAGGCGACTCTGAATTATCGAATGCGGCAATCGAGCCTGAGATTCTCGACCTCATTGCCGTGCTGCAAAAGATGGGCGCAATCATTTCTGTTGAACCGAACCGAACAATTCGCGTCACTGGGGTTGGCGAACTCGGCGGATTTGAACACCGAGTCATCGGCGATCGTCTTGAAGCGGCATCGTGGGCATCGCTTGCGCTTGCCACTGGCGGAACCATCACCGTCCATGGCGTTCAGCAGCAGTTGTTCTCCACGTTTTTGAATATGTATCGCCGTGCCGGCGGCGACTTCAAGATTGATGCTGAAGGCGACACCCTCACCTTCCACCGAGCACGTCGCATGCTTCGCCCACTTGCACTCGAAACCGATGTGCATCCCGGCTTCATGACCGACTGGCAATCGCCCTTCGTCACTGCGCTTACGCAGGCAGACGGTGTGAGCGTCGTGCACGAAACCGTGTACGAGGATCGCCTCGGCTACACCGACGCGCTTCGCAGTCTTGGTGCTCAAATTCAGGTCTTCACCGAATGCCTCGGCCCAACGCGCTGTCGCTTTGGTGCCGCCAACCACCGCCATTCCGCAGTCGTTGTTGGCCCCACGAAATTGCATGGCGCTGAACTCGTGGTGCCCGACCTTCGTGCCGGGTTCTCATACGTCATCGCCGCCGCTGCCGCCGACGGCGAAAGCCTGATCCACGGTGTCGATCTTCTCGACCGCGGCTATGCCGACTTCCGAAGCAAGTTGTCTGCTGTCGGCGTCGAACACCGATAACTGAGTCCGTCGGCCGGGCAGAAGTAACGTCATCGCCGATGAAGACGATCGGCAACATCCTCTGGTTCGTGCTTGGCGGAATTTGGCTCGCCCTCGGCTATGCCGTTGGTGGTCTCGTGATGTGCCTCACGATCATTGGTATTCCGTTCGGCATTCAATCATTCAAGTTGGCCGGTCTTGCGTTGTGGCCGTTCGGTTACACCACGGCGATGGGCAAATCAGGCGGATGCCTTGAAGTCGTCTTCAATGTGATTTGGCTCGTGTTGTTTGGCTGGGCCATTTTCGTCGCCCACCTGGTCTTGGGCGCCGTCCTTTGTGTGACGATCATCGGCATTCCATTCGGTATTCAGGCGTTCAAGATTTCGACCCTTGCCCTTTGGCCATTCGGAAGAGTGATCGTTCGCACTTCGAGCCACGGCGTCTACCAAGCCTGATGGTTACCGAGCGGGCCCGTCGCCATCACGAACCCCGGTGGCCTGCAGCGATTGCGCTTCTCGGAGCAATCGGGCTCTACTTCTTTCTTCCATCGACGCTCATTGTTGGGCCGCGCTGGCTCTTGCCTGCGCTCGAAGCCTTGCTCGTCATACCGCTCGTGATCACGAACCCCGATCGCCGCGAAGCTGACACAACACCCCTTCGAGTCATCTCGATTTTGCTCATTGCAATAATTTCCATTGCAAACATCAGCGCGCTCACGTTGCTTGTTCATGATTTGCTGCGCACTACCGACATCGATGGCAAGCCACTCATCTATTCGGCAATTGCCCTCTGGTTTAACAACGTCATTGTCTTCTCGCTTTGGTACTGGGAACTCGACGGTGGTGGTCCGGCCGATCGCCACAACGTGTCGATTGAAGACCGCGACTTTCTGTTCCCGCAGCAGAACTCTCCAGATGTCTTTACCGAACCGTGGTCGCCGACATTCTTCGACTACCTCTACACAAGCTTCACGAACTCGACGGCCTTCAGCCCCACCGACACGATGCCGCTCACGCGACGCGCCAAGGCGCTGATGATGCTGCAGTCAGGATCAGCACTCGTAACGATTGTCCTCGTGGCATCGAGGGCTATCAACATCCTGAAATAGGAACCCACTGAGCGCCGACAGCGCCCTTCAGGGGCTCGGCTAGGGTCCTAGTGCTATCTCGCCCTCGTAGCTCAGGGGATAGAGCATCGCCCTCCGGAGGCGTGTGCGGGCGTTCGAATCGCCCCGAGGGCACTCGCACATCACATCAACTATTGGCGAGTTGCTATCGACAGCAACACGTTTCGTCCGAGATTGTTTTTCGGACTTCGATGTCGTTGGTCGCTAGAGGCGCTTCCCGAGCAATTCAGGACTATGTGCCAAACGTTCGCGCAATTCCGACTTCACAACTTTTCCTGAGGCTGTCACCGGAAGTTCGTCTACAACGACAACATGTCGCGGAACTTTGAAACCCGCCAACTTCGTTCGAATCGATGCAGTCAGCGCTGCGGCGTCGATTTCACAATTGGGGGCTGCAACAACCACGGCACATACGTTCTCACCCCAGATTTGGTCGGGCACTCCGACTACTGCAACGCGAGCGACGCTCGGATACTCAAGCACAGCGGCCTCAACTTCCAACGACGAAACGTTTTCGCCGCCAGTAATGATGATGTCCTTCTTTCGATCGACAACATGCAGCCAGCCCTCGACCATTCGCCCCATATCGCCGGTGTGCAACCATCCGCCGTGAAGAGCTGCTTCGGTTGCGTCTTGGTCGTTCAGGTACCCCAACATCACCTGAGGAGCACGAACGAGGATCTCCCCCACTTCTCCACTTGCAACCTCGTTTCCGTCGTCGTCGACGAGGCGAAGTTCGACGCCCGGCGCAGGCTGTCCGGCTGCTTCAAGTAATCCAGCATCGCCCGCAAGCCCCCGACGGTGGGCATCTGCGTTCAGAAAAACGGCATTGCCCGAGAGCTCAGTCATGCCATAGCCCTGCGCAAAATCAACACCTAAGAGCACATCGGCCCGACGCAACAACGGCGTAGGCATCGGCGCGGCGCCATAGGCAATTGATCGAAGCGATCGGAGTTGCCCTCGGCGTTGCGGCTCTGCATCGATGAGATCAATCAGCGTCGCCAGCATTGTCGCTGCAAGCGACGTTGATGTCACCTGTTCGCGTTCGACAATGTCGCAGAACTGTGCTGCGGCGAATCCGGTCATGAGCACCACTGGCCGCCCGTGCGCATGGCGATGAACGACGTTGTACCCCGCGACGTGACACAACGGAAAAGGAAAGACATACACGTCGTCGACGTCGACTGGACGCGCTCCTGCACTCGCTTCGACCGCGGCGAGGATGCTCGAGTGCGTCAAGAGCGCACCTTTCGGAGCGGCGGTTGTTCCACTCGTAAAGAGCAGCCACGCCGGCCTTTGGGGGTCGACGACATTCGGCGCCAGCGGAGCTTCAATTCCGTCGATCAGCCCCGACCATGTTTCCCAGTCAAAGAGTGGGAGGTCCGTGCCTTCGCCGAGAAGGCGATCGAGTTCGCCGCGATCACCGATGACAATTCCCGCCCCTGACCGTTCGATCATTGCGAGCACTTCACGCGCATGCAATCGATGATTCAGGAAGACAAGGGTGCGGCCCGATGCTGGAACTCCGTAATACAGCTCGACCCACGTGCGTTCGTTCGGGCCGATCACCGCAACTGGGACATCAACGTCGAGGAGGCCCCTGAGAATCTGTTCCGTTGCACGCACACGTTGCTTCAATTCCGCAAACGTGACTGCGCCCGCATCGTCAATCACTGCAACAGCATCGGGCTGATGCGCCGCAACGTCTTCGATCAGGCCGGCAAGAGTTCCGGCACGGCCGTTCACTTGCAGACGACACCTTCGGGGGCTTTGCCCGCTTCGATACCGACCAGTTCGGTGATTTCGCCAGGCTTCACCGTCGTTACTGGTCCCGTTGTCGTCGATGTCGACGAATCGACGGCCCCAGCAACAGTGGTGGTCGTACTGGCCGGCAGCGGTTCGGCAAGAACTCCTGTGAACGATGTGCCGAGAACAAGCGTCACCGGTGCGCTGCTCTTGAGGGTCTTATCAACCTGCAGTTGCGCGGTCCCACCGAGTTGACGCGCTAGGAGATCTGCCTGCTTGTCGAATCCGGGGAGGTACTTGATCACCGTTGCTGTCTGAGACTTCGTGACATCACCAGCAGACTTCGACGTGAATCCGAGCTGATCAAGACGATCAGAAACCTCAACTGCCTTACCTTTTGTTCCAGTTGCATTCGTGACGCTAACGACAACAGAAGTCGGCATGACGGTTCCTGCCGGTGCACCCCGAAACACGTTGAGAACGTCTTCGGCAGCAGCCGTGTCGAGACGAAGAATGCTTGCGCCACCGCTTGTCATGTCCAGATAGACCGGCAACACATGCGTCACAATTTGATCCCCTGAAAAGCCTTTGAATGCCTTTCCGAGTGATACCAGATTTCCAATACTCAGTTGCGAGTCGAAAGTGAGGTTGTCGGAGGTTGAGGACACCAAATCGTTGATCGCCTTGAGATCTGTTGATCCGAACTTGTCTTGAGCACGGTCAATCATCGTCCGCATAAACAACGTCTGACGCGAAATGCGTCCGAGATCAGCGCTCGGGTCCTCGATCCATTTCTTTGTCTTTGGATCGAGATACTCAAGATGTCGAGACCGCGCATAGGCAAGGGCACTATCGCCATCGAGCGTCTGACACCCAGTTCCATACATGTAGAAACCGGAATTCTTGTCTCTGACCTGCTTGTCGAAATACATCGGAATGCCGCCGACGGCGTCGGTAATTCCCTTGAAGCTCTTGAAATTGATTTCGACATAGTGATTGATGTCGATTCCAAAATCAGCCTTGATTGTGTTGATTAATCGTTGTGCCCCGTCGGCGCTGTCCTTGCCTTGTGCAAATGCAGTGTTGATGCGTTCTTCCTCGCCGGAAGGCTGAATTGGCACCCAAAGATCTCTTGGGAATGACATGAGGTCGACGGTCTTATTCTTCGAATCAACCCTCGCGATCATGATCGTGTCTGATCGCTGACCAGATTCCTGAACGCCCTGGCCATTCAAAAATGCCGAAGAGTTGTTGTCACTTTTCGACATGCCCGAGCGACTATCGGATCCGACAATCAGAAAGTTCTGCACACCGCCCGATGACGACGCGAGGGCAAGCGAGTCGCGATTGATTTGATTGAAGCGGTACCACCCATAACCAGCGACCGCGGCAAAGCCCAGACCGATAAGAACGATGACCCCGATACCAACCTTGAGGACACGCTTGCCCTTCTTGGGCGGCTTGGCGTGACGGAAATTGGGCTTCGGAGCCGCGCTTGCGGATCCGCCCGCAGGCGGGGTCTTCGACGAGCCAAGCACCCGACGACCGGGAGAACTGGCGTTGCGTCGAGGAGGCTGACCCGGGTCCCATGGGGGCACGGATCCTCCCGACGTGGGGGGTACATCGGACATGGCACCGTCAGGGTAGTCGGGGCGCTTTCCGCCCCTCAGTCACCCCGAGAGCTTCAGGCTGTGACCTTGGGCTCTTTGGGAAGGCCCAGGACGCGTTCGCCCACGATGTTGCGCTGGATCTGAGAGGTTCCACCCCAAATCGTTTCAGAGCGGCTGAAGAAGAACGACGACTGCAGCGCATTTGCCGGATAGACCGGATTAACCGGACGACGGCCGTAGCCGGGAACTGATTCTTCGGTACCGGCATCGCCGAGCAGCAACTGAGCTTCGGGACCCAGAACATCCATGGCCAGCGCCATGACCTGCTGGTGATATTCACTCCAGAAGATCTTGTTCGTTGCGCCGAGTGCAGCAACACCAAAGTCTTTCCGGTCCTGGACAACTGCTGTAAGCGAACGAAGTCCGTTGATTCGCATGATCTGCACCTTTGACCACGCAAGCGCAATGCGCTGACGGATCAGTGGATCGTTAATCGCGCCGTTCGACTTGGCCACAGCGATGATGTGGTTGAGTTCAGTTTCGAAGCGGCGGTAACCCGTAGTTGCCGATGTGCCTCGTTCGAACCCCAGCGTTGTCATTGCAACGGCCCAACCGTTGTTGAGGCCACCAACAACATTTTCTTTTGAACATCGTGCGTCAGTGAAGAACACCTCAGCGAATTCTGCAGAGCCGTCGATCTGCTTGATAGGTCGAACTTCAACACCGGGCTGATCCATCGGGCACAGCAAGTACGAAATGCCCTTGTGCTTCGGCGCGTCAGGATCGGTCCGGCAAAGCACGAAAACGTAATCAGCAATGAAACCCTGCGTTGTCCAGATCTTCTGACCATTGATGACCCATTCATCGCCATCAAGAACGGCTTTCGTGCCGAGGTTGGCGAGATCTGAACCAGCATCAGGTTCGCTAAAGCCCTGACACCAAGCGATGGTGCCGGAAAGAATCTTGGGAAGAAATTCTTTCTTCTGATCTTCCGTGCCCCACTGCAGGATCGTCGGGCCCACAAGGGTGTCGCCAAAGAAGTCGGCGCGCATAGGAGCACCCGCGTTCGCAAATTCCTCTGCAACGACAACGGCCTTCATCGTGGAGAGTCCCTTGCCTCCGTATTCGGCAGGCCACGACGCGCAGATCCAACCGCCGCCGTAGAGCTTCGAGGTCCATTCCTCGAGGAAGAGCGCACGTTCATCGGTGCTCATCTCGAACCCTGGTTCGAACCATCCCTTGGGGAGATTCTCTTCAAGCCATCCGCGCACTTCGCTGCGGTAGGCCTCGGCATCTTCCGGATAGTTCAAGTCCATGAGCGACAGTCTTCCGATGCGAGCCTGAGTCGTCCAATCGTTTCGCAGAAAGGCAGCGAACCCGTTCCAGAGGGGTAGATTCGGCCCCTATGACCACCACTGAGACCTCACCCAAAGCCGAACGCTGGTCCTTCCAGTGGAAGGAACTCTTCAGCGAGGTCATCACCTCTGGTCTGTGCACTGGTTGTGCCGGTTGCGTGATCTCGTGCCCCCACGACGTCATTGGGTACAACCACGAGGCCGGTGGCTACAAGCCGTTCCATATTGAGGACGAACTCGGCCCGACCGATTGCGGTCACGGCCAAAAGGGTTGCACCAGTTGCACTCGCGCATGCCCACGTTTCCGTTCCTGGGAACCACAAGCCAACGAGCACCTTTTCGACCGCGACCGAGCCGACGATGAAGTCGCCGGCATCTACAGCGACATCCTTCTCACCCGCGCGTCGGACGACATGGTGCATCGCATGGGTCAGGACGGCGGTCTTGTTTCGGCACTTCTCATTTGGGCGCTCGACAATGACTACATAGACGGCGCTCTCACCTCGTACCTCGAAGGCGGCGACGCAGCCACATGGAAGGCCATTCCTGGCGTTGCAACAAACCGTGAAGAAGTTCTCGCCGGCGCGGGCAGTCGCTACACCTACTCGGCAAACACACTCGCGATCGACGAAGCCAAAGAGCGTGGCCTCAAGCGCCTCGCAATGGTGGGCATGAGTTGCCAGTCATCAATCGCTCCAGTGATGTGGTCACGAAAGATCGGCAAGATTTCCAAGCCGATTGTGTTCAACATTGGCCTGCTGTGTTCAAAGACTTTTGATGATGCGATCTTCGAAGAACTCTTCGAAGCCAAGTACCGCATTCCCAAAGCTGAAATCACCAAGATGAACATCAAGGGCGTGTTCCAGCTCTGGACTCGCGATGGCGGATACCACGAGGTCAACCTCAAGGAGTGTCACGACTGGACGCGTGAAGGTTGCAACCACTGTCCTGATTTCGCAGCAGAACACGCGGACATTTCAACCGGCGGAATCGGCAAAGACAATGACTGGACACTCACGATTGTTCGAACCGACGTCGGTCGCGAAATTATTCAGCGAATGATCGCCGATGGTTCAATTGAGGCACGGCCGGGAGACGAAGACCCGGGCGCAATTTCGCTTATGCGCAAACTTGCCGAGAAGAGCCGTGCTCGATGGCCGCAATGGGCACAGACGGAAGTTCGCCTAGGGCTTCCCGAAAAGAAGAAGCCAGCAGCGAAGTAACGCTGCGGGCTGTCAGCCTGCTGTAGTCGTTGACGGAGCGACAGCCGTCGTCGTCGTGGTAGCGGTGTCGTCGGATCCCGATGCGCATTTACCCACGGCGTCTTTGATTTCGGAGGAAACGCCATTCCACGCCTTTTCAGGATCTGACTTCAGATCGCTATTGAGCGTGGTGAAATCAGCGATCGACATCTTGTTGACATACACCGAATACATGCAGAGACAGTCAGACTGACTTGTTCCCTGAACATCCGACTTGATCGTGGTCTTGGTCGCTTCAAGCGCCGAATCAAGTGTCGACGCGTTCGCGGTTTCGGTCGCGGTGATCTCGCCGGTCGAGGTGTAGAGATAGTTGGTGCAGAGTTCAACAAAGTTCTGCTGAGTGAGGGTGTTGTACTCCTTCGGCGTGTTGTCCTCATTACATCCGCCGAGGCCGATCATGAGTACGAGGGCGAGAACGCCCATCCCTGCACCTACGCGTCGTCCCAACATCGTGCTGACCATCCTCATGAACTTGATGCCGCATCGACCGGGGGGCGGCGGCAGGCGGTCGCAACCGTAGTCGGTGCCTCTCTCTCCATCGACATCAACCACGAGTTCCTCGCCAGCCGGTCCACCTTTGGAGGCGGGTCGATAGGCTTTCTCTCCCATGGCCCGTAAGCGATCTGCCCCTGCACCCACCCTTGTCCTGCTCGTCCGTCACGGTCAGACACCCACCACCGGAACCACCTTGCCCGGACGGGCACGTGGCCTCCATTTGGCCGACAGCGGCATCGCTCAGGCCGAGGCCGCTGCAGCCCGAATTGCGAAATTGTCGAAGGTCTCCGCGATCTACGCATCGCCTCTTGAGCGCACCCGAGAAACCGCAAAGCCGATCGCGCGCGAGCGAAAGCTCAAGGTGCAGATCGACCGAGGACTCCTCGAATGCGACTTCGGTGACTGGACAGGAAAGAAGCTCGACGCGCTTCGCAAACTTCCCGAGTGGACAACCGTGCAGCGCTATCCAAGCGGCTTCCGATTCCCCAACGGCGAGTCCTTCGCAGAGATGCAGACGCGCATGGTCGGCGCAATCGATTCACTGGTCGCGAAACATCCTGGCCAAACAATCGTTGCGGTCTCACATGCCGATCCCATCAAAGCAGCGATCGCTCAAGCACTTGGCACACACCTTGATCTGTTTCAGCGCATCGTCGTGTCGCCATGTTCGATTTCCGCGATTCTCTACTCACCTTCAGGGCCTGCCGTCCTTACCGTGAACTCCACCGGCGATGACCTTTCGAAATTAGGGATCTCGTGAGCGAATCCTGGGAGTTCATGGATCCCGACGCCGTTGTACCCGGCGCATTCGGAGAACCGGGCCGACGTACGTTCTTCATTCAAGCCAGCGACGCCGGACGCAGCGTCTCGTTCAAACTCGAAAAGCAACAAGTCGCCGCTTTGTGCGAATACCTCGACGGCATCCTCACCGACCTACCCGCAATTCACCCGGGGCAATTTGTTGCGCCCACCTCGGCCAACCCTCCGATCGAGACGGAGTGGACCGTTGGTGGGCTCGCTGTGGCCTACGAAGAAGACGACGACCGACTCGTAATCGTTGCCGAAGAGCTCCCCGACTTCGACGATCTCCCCGAAGAATCCTTTGATGAAGAGTTCGGATTCGATCCCGCAACTGCGCGCTTTCGACTTACCCGAGCGCAGGTTGCCGCTTTTATCGCTGTTGGCAATGACCTTGTTCGGGCCGGACGCCCCGCATGCCGACTGTGCGGACGTCCTATGGATCCGGGTGGCCACCCATGCCCGCGCCTGAACTAACCCCAACGAGCAGCGGCCACAGCGTTGAGGCCATCATCACAAACGGTGAGATTGAACTCATCGGCCGAATGCCATGGAGTTCCAATGCAACATTTCTTGCCGAAGCCTCGTTGGACGGCGAATCAACACGTGTGATTTACAAGCCGCATATCGGTGAACGTCCCCTCTGGGACTTCCCTGATGGACTCTGGAAACGCGAAGTCGCTGCTTTCGAGCTCAGTCACGCACTCGGCTGGGAAGTAGTTCCCTTCACCGTTTCACGCGACGACGCACCACATGGCACCGGCTCTGTCCAACGATTCATCGACGCCGACTTTGAGCAGCACTACTTCACGATGCTCGAAGACGAAGACACTCACGATCAATTACAGCGAATGGCGGTGTTCGATTTTGTTTGCAACAACACTGACCGCAAGGGCGGACATTGCCTGATCGATGCCGATGGCCATATTTGGGGCATCGACAATGGGTTGTCGTTCCACGCTGAATTCAAACTTCGGACCGTGATTTGGGATTTCGGCGGCGAGGACATCGCCGACAACCTTTTGGCCGACCTCCAAACACTCGTCGATGCCGGTATTCCGCCGACAGTCGCAGCTCTACTCGGTACGTTTGAACAAGACGCGGTACTCGCTCGAGCTCGAGCACTCGTTCGCGAAGGTGTTCTTCCAATCGATGAAAGCGGCCACCGTTATCCGTGGCCATTGATCTAGACGCGTTCAGTCGCCGCTATAGGGAACCGTCGGCGCGACGTCTTTATTCTCCCACGTGGCCTTTGCTCCGCTGTGGCCAACATTGATCACGAGCACCGTTCCGAAAATGCAGAGCACAACCGCAAACACACCAATCAGTGTTCGAAGTGGACGGGTGATCGAAAGTTCTGGGAGACCACGCTTGGCACGTTCTTTTACGAATTGATCAAAAATCATGAGCGTGCATGCGCTTGCGCCAACCAGGAATGCGCCGATGACTCCCCAGTCGCCCATCTCGGCATGGGAATTCACCGCAGCAGTGACACGCACAGTTTCAATGAGTGCTTCGCCACTTTCCTTCGCAATAAACGCAAAGAAGAAACCGACGACCCCAAGCCCGGCAGTGATCCAACCAATGCGATTTCGGGCGGCAGGCCAGAACGCGATCACGATCGTTCCGAGTGCAGCGAGCGGCACCAAAACAACCGCAGCGTGCACCAATAACGGATGACCAGGTAAGCCGAAGATTGAATCGAAGAGTGCGAACACGGCGAGCTCCATCGGTGGCGGGCGCTCAGTCTGTCAGGCCAAAGTGTTGCAAAACGACGAACGCCCCGACCATTGGCCGGGGCGTTCGAACACTTCAGTGCGACAAATCAGCGAGCCTTAAGAGCCTCGATGACCTGCGGCAGAACCTTGTGCACATCACCAACGATGCCGAGATCGCTGACCGCAAAGATCGGCGCTTCAGCGTCTTTGTTGATGGCAATGATGTTCTTCGAGCCCTTCATGCCGACCATGTGCTGCGTCGCACCGGAAATGCCGGCAGCGAGGTACACGGTGGGCTTAACGACCTTGCCGGTCTGTCCGACCTGGTAGCTGTACGGAACCCAGCCAGCATCGACGATGGCGCGGGATGCACCCGGGGCACCGTTGAGGAGCTTGGCCAGTTCCTCAACGAGGGCGAAGCTGTCCTGTTCGCCAAGACCACGACCACCGGAAACCACGATCGCGGCTTCGTCGAGTGATGGACCTTCACGCTCTTCAACGTGACGGTTGACGATCTTTGCACCAGCGCTCTTGCCGCCGTCGGGAACCGCAATGGTCTCGACCGCAGCAGCGCCGCCACCGGCGGATTCAGCAACGAAAGACTTCGGACGCACGAGCACCAAGTGTGGGCCAGCGGCTGTGAAGGTGGTCTTCACATCGGTGGAACCACCGAACACCGGCTCGGTGGTGACGAGGTTGGACCCGTCGACCTCAAGGTCGGTGTTGTTGGTGATGACGGTGCGATCGAGCTTGGCCGAAAGACGACCGGCGATGTCACGACCGACATAGGAAGTTGCCGCGATGATCGCGTCGGGAGCGTTGCCGCCCTCGACGAGAGCAGCGATAGCACCCGACACCGGAACGCCCGGAAGGGCACCAGCAAGATCGCCGGTTGTGTACACCTTCGACGCACCGAACTCGCCGAGTTGGCCTGCAATCGCGTCGGCGTCGCCACCGGCGTAAATCGCTTCGACCGTGTCGGCCAGCGAACGGGCCTTGGTGAGTAGTTCGAGTGTTGTTGTGGTGACTTTGCCGTCAGTTGCTTCGGCAAGAACCCAAATCTTTGAAAGAGCCATGATCAATTCCTCCTAGAGAACCTTGAGGTCGTCGAGGAAGGCGACGATCTTCTCGGCCGCGGTGCCATCGTCTTCGAAGACCTCACCGGCCTCGCGAGCGGGAGCTTCCGCAATGGACACGATCTGCTGACCGGCACCGGCCCAACCGACCTGACTGGCATCGAGACCAAGGTCGGCAACGGTGAGCGTGTCGACCGGCTTGGACTTGGCCGCCATGATTCCCTTGAATGACGGGTAACGAGGTTCAACAACACCTGCGGTCACCGAGACAAGAGCGGGAAGCGGACATTCAACATCGTCGAAACCAGCTTCGGTCTGACGCTGAATCTTGACGATGCTTCCTTCGATGCTGATCGACTTTGCGAAGGTCACTGACGGAAGGTCGAGCAAACCAGCGATCTGCTCGGGAACCGTTCCGGTGTAGCCATCACTTGATTCGGTCGCGGTGAGAACCAGATCTGCACCTTCGACACGTTCGATGGCCTTTGCGAGAACCTTCGCCGTTCCGAGTGCATCGCTACCGGCGAGTGCATCGTCACTGACGAGAATTGCCTTCGCCGCGCCCATGGCAAGTGCGGTGCGAAGACCAGACACTTCACCATTTGGTGCCATCGAGACGAGCGTGACTTCACCGCCACCGGCAGTGGTCACAAGCTGCAGCGCCATCTCAACACCGTACGAATCAGATTCGTCGAGGATGAGCTTGCCGTCTCGCTTCAGAGTTTTAGTAGTGGGATCCAACGCACCAGGATCAGCCGGGTCCGGGATCTGCTTGACACAAACGACAACGTTCATGAGCCGAATCCTGCCCGCAGAATGGGGTCGAGGCCAAATCACACGGAGACAATTTTCGGGCGGTGCCGCCGAGACGTCACCTTTGGGGCTCCGCTACGGTCCCAGTCCTTGTGAAGATCCACCTGATCGTCAACCCATCGGCCTCTTCGGTCACCGCCCGGGGACGGGTCGTGATCACGAAAGCCCTTGCTGCCGACCACCAGGTCACCGTTTCGGAGACCGCCCGCCGGGGCCACGCTGCGCGCCTCGCCGCAGCCGCAGCCGCCGACGGAGCCGATGTCGTCGTTGTGCTCGGTGGGGATGGAACCCTGAACGAAGCCGCCAATGGTCTTGCCGGAACGACCACGGCACTCGCCGCTGTTCCCGGAGGCTCGACCAACGTCTTTGCCCGAACGCTTGGACTTCCCGACGATCCTATTGAAGCCACTGGCGCGCTCCTTGATGCGCTTGCCTACGACTCAATCCAGCGCATCGGACTCGGATCTGTCAATGACCGCTATTTCCTCTTCCACGTCGGCATTGGTTTCGACGCTGCTGTTGTTGCCGAAGTTGAACGACGCGGTTCACTCAAGCGTTGGGCTAACCACGCACTCTTTGGTTGGGCTGCTTTTGATACGTGGCTGCGCAAATACGATCGCAAGCGTGCGCACTTCAGCGTGCATGTCGATGGTCAATCAACTGTCGATGACGGGATGTTCACCGTCTGCCTCAACACTGACCCCTATACGTTCATTGGTACGCGTCCGTTCACAATCGCTCCTGAAGCATCGCTTGACCGACCTTTAAGCATCGTCACTCTTCGGACACTCGACGCCGTTCCACTTCTTCGTATCTTGTCTTCGGCACTTGGTTCAGGTCGTCAACTGCGCAACAACAGAAACGTTTCATTCCACACCGATGTCACCCATGTTGTGATCAACGGTTACGGACCAATCCCACACCAGGTCGACGGTGATTATCTCGGCGACGTTGAACACCTTGAACTGCGTTACGAACCCGACGTGTTGTCGCTCGTTGTTCCGCGCGTTAGTTCTCGTTAAGAACGTCACGGCAACGACGCGGCACATTGGTGATGATCGCGTCGACTCCGAATCCTTGGAGTGCGAGCATCCGATCGGGATCATCAACGGTCCAAACATTTACGGCGACGCCAAGAGAATGTGCGCGTTCAACAAATGCTTGGTCGACAGTTCCGTGCCATGGATTCACAGCTGCATGACCATCCTTGGCCGCCCGATCGAGATCGGCATTGAGACTGCCGCCGTCAGCGTTGAGTAACCCCGTAGGAATCGACGGAGCAAGTCCACGCACATGATCAACGATGTCGTGATCGAACGATGTAACGAGAAACTCGCGTGTATCGCCATACGAGAGCAGAAGCTCGACCACGCATTCAATGAGTTGTGGTCGAAGTTCGGCGACACCATCGGGCTTGATCTCGACGTTTACGGCCAATGGGGCGCAGGCGACAAGGGCCTCCTGCAGCGTCGGAATCGAAACCGGCAACTCCTCCCGAGAGAGCTCTCCTAGAACCCGACCATCGGCCAGAACGGGATCGTGATGGACAACCATTTCGCCGTCAGCGGTGAGGTGGACATCAAGTTCAACCCAATCAGCACCCTCGATGAGCGCTTCGACGAATGCGTCGACCGTATTTCCAGGCGGACACGCTGCAGACGCTCCCCGATGTGCCACAACCTGCGTCATTTGCCCACCGTATGCCTTTGAGAGGTCTGGTTTTTGTCAAACGCCATCTTTGTAGTTTCAGTGTCTTTTGTCACATGCAGGGAACAAGAATCAAACCCACCGCGGCATCGCAGACGCTGAGCTCAGCATTTGCAAAAAACCCTTGCGCGTGCTGTACGCCACAAGTACGTTCTCGCCCCTCAGCCACACGCGTCCGGGTCCGTTCGAATCACTTCTCGATTCACACGGTGCGGAGAGGTGGCATGAACACACATCCCACGGATCGGCCGGAAAACCGCTTCGTGACCCCTGATCCTGGAGGAACCGTGGCCCTGACCGCGCCCCATTCAATGACCCTGAACGCAATCGCCGACGATTGGCGTGACCAGTCCGCATGCCGCGACACCGATCCCGATCTTTTCTTCCCGGTCGGGACCACTGGGCCGGCCATCGAGCAGATCGAAAACGCAAAGTCCGTTTGCACCGACTGCGAAGTTCGTCAGCCCTGCCTCGACTTCGCTCTTGCGACCAACCAAGACTCCGGTATCTGGGGTGGCACGTCGGAAGAAGAGCGTCGCAAGCTTCGCCGTCAGTGGCTCGCCGCTCGCCGCAAGGCCTCCTGACCCGTTCACTTCTTGAGTCTCCGACTCCTCGTGACGACTTCCCTTCGGGGAGGTCGTTGTCGTTTTGGGCAGAAGTCCGGTTTGAGGTCCGGCTAGCGGCGAACAGGAACCGAGATCCGGACAGCGGTACCTGGGCGGTCGCTCGTGCCTTCGCCGGCGGAGAACCCAATTGTTCCACCCAGTTCGGTGGTGACGAGCGTACGAACGATTGAGAGACCCAGTCCCGTGCTGTCATCAATCGTGAAGCCCGGAGCCGTACCTACGCCGTTATCGGTCACCGTCACCCGCAGCCGCGTACCGGTGTTTTCAAGTTCGACCAACACGGTGGCGTCGTCGGTTGGCCCCGGCGGGAACGCGTGATCCACCACGTTCTGAAGGAGTTCGGTGAGCACGACGGCGAGAGGAGTTGCGACATCGGCAGGAAGGATGCCGGCATCGCCCACAACGGCGAATCGGATCGGACGATCTGGTGAGATCAATCCTTCTTCCACCATTCGCACCAGCGGGCGAACAATTTCGAGAAATGGAACGTCGTCGCCAATCGTGATTGACAACGTTTCATGTACAAGTGCGATCGAGCGAATTCGACGCACTGATTCCTCAACCGCGGCCTTTGCCTCGGGTGAGGACAATCTCCGACCCTGCAAACGCAACAACGCAGAGATCGTTTGCAGATTGTTTTTTACACGGTGGTGAATTTCACGAATCGTTGCATCCTTCGACAACAACATCAGGTCTCGTCGACGAAGTTCGGAAATGTCGCGCATGAGCACGAGAGCACCGGTCACGACCTCATCGGCCACGAGGGGAACGATGCGCAAAAGAATCGTGACGTTCGGACCGCGCTCGATTTCTTCTGCAGCAGGCCGAGCAAGTGCAAACGCGGCGCGCACTGGTGAATCGGGAAGACCTAGTTCACCGAATCGTTCACCTTCGGAGTTTGCGTGCACACCAATTCGATGCAGTGCAGAGATTGCGTTCGGTGACGCGAACTGCACACGTTGTTCGGCATCGAGCACCATCACGCCGTCGCCGACTCGCGGCATAACCACACCGCGTTCATCCTCGCCCGCGAATGGAAATCCGCCAGCGGCAATCATTTCTGCGAATCGATTGAACACACTTAGGTAGGTGCGCTCAAGAACACCGTCTTGACGACCGACATGCTCATTCGCGTCTTTGGTCAGCACTGCAATCGTGCGCCCGCCGAACGTGACTGGAATGCAGGTCTCACGAACCGGACCCTCAACCGCTCCGGGAGGAATCTCACCCTCGCAAACTTCGCCGGTTGTGAATGTTGCGTCGACAAGCGGTCGTTCCGCGGCGGTAACAACCCGACCCACCCAGTCATTCGTGAAAAGTGTCTGACTCGTGGTCGGACGGATTTGTCCAAGGACAACCATTGACTGTTCGTCTGCGGCACTTCGGTCGCGACCGAACAACATGAGATCAGAGAAACTCAGGTCAGCAAGGAGTCCCCAGGTCCCGAGCAAACGCTGGAGGTGATCAGTCTCCGCCGGAGTGAGACGACAACGTTCTTGAGCGAGCTCCGCCAGATTGGCCATTGGAGCGAGGCGACGGGATCAGCCCGCGCCGAAACCGATCCGACGTTCGCTATCGGAAGTGCCCAATTCGATATACGCGATCTTGGCGGAGGGAACCGCAATGTCACGGCCGTGACGATCGGTCAGCCAAAGAACGCTGGTGACATCGGCCAATGCGGCATCGATCGTCGCGCGCACGTCGGCACGGTCGACATTGGACGACATCTCGATTTCGATTTCTTTGGGTGTCTGTTGCACACCGATACGTACGTCCACGAAGTTCCTCCTGTACGAAACCGACCTGATGGCCGGCGCTTCATGCTAGGTCGCAGGACCGAGCCTTCATCCCAGCAACTTGAGACCAGCGTTATAGCGGCGAGTCGGGGCGAGTTCGAGGTCGATGACCTCAGCCAACGACCGGATCGCCACGGCCGCTTCGCTCTCGGGTTCAACGGCCACAACCGGGCGGCCATCGTCAGAACCTTCTCGGAGCGCCGGCACGAGGGGCACCTGTCCGACAAAGCGGACATTGAGGCGCTCGGCCAATTCAGCGCCACCACCGGCACCGAAGAGCTCGTAACGCTTGCCATCGTCGCCAGTGAACCATGACATGTTCTCGATGACACCCTTGACTTCGATGTTCACCTTCTCGGCCATAAACGCAGCGCGCTGGGCAACCTTCTGCGCGGCAGGCTGCGGCGTCGTGACGACATAGAGCTCGGCTCGTGGCAAGAACTGCGCGATCGACAGCGCGATGTCGCCCGTACCCGGAGGAAGGTCGACCAGCAGGAAATCGGGCGCGTCCCAGAACACGTCGGTAAGGAATTGTTCAAGTGCTTTATGAAGCATCGGTCCACGCCAAATGACGGGCTGATCTTCTTCGACAAAGAACCCCATAGAGATACAGCGAACTCCGTGCGCCTCGGGAGGAACGATCATTTCATCGATGATGGTTGGGTTCTGGTCCACGCCAAGCATGCGCGGAATCGAGAAGCCCCAGACGTCAGCATCGACAACAGCCACCTTGTGACCACGTTGCGCGAGAGCAATCGAAAGGTTTGTCGTGATCGACGACTTACCAACGCCGCCCTTGCCGGAAGCAATGAGAAGCACTCGCGTTGTGCTTGACGCATCAGCGAAAGGAATGACACGGCCCTCGGCGTGTCCGTGGCCTTGGTGCGTTCCAGCAGTCGAGGCAGGATCACCGTGAAGGAGTTCGCGGATCGCGGCGCGTTCTTCGTCGGTCATAACGGTGAAGTCGAGATCCACACGATCGATCCCATCGAGCGCAACAATCGCGTTCGTCACTCGGTTCTGGATCTCGTTGCGCAAGGGACACCCGGCCACGGTCAGTGCGATCTGCACCGCCACAACTGGCCCGTCGATGGCAATGCCACGAACCATCCCGAGATCGACGATGCTCCGGTGGAGTTCGGGGTCTTCGACAGGTCGAAGGACCTCGATGACATCGGCATCGGTAATGGGCATTGGGGGGTCTCGCTTCGGGTCGGGGAATTTCTCCTACGGCGCTAGGTAGAATACCGAGGTGGAACAGGCGACCCTCAGTCCGACCGAGTTCAGCTCGGTGGTTACGGCCATCACCTCGGCCTTTGGCGACCCCACTCGCCGCGAGATCTACCTCTTCGCTCGGGCCGCCGATGCCGGAGTCACGGCCAGCGAGGTCGCCGGACAGTTCGATCTTCACGCCAATGTGGCCCGCCACCACCTCGACAAACTCACCGCGGGTGGGTACCTCGACGTTGCCGTGGCCCGAGGCGGCACGGGCGCCGGCCGACCCTCAAAGCGCTACACCGCGACCACCAAGGGCGATCATCTCGACCTCCCCGTCCGCCATGACGATGTTCTCCTCACATTGCTCGGCCGCGCACTCGAAATGCTTCCGCGAGAGCAGGCCGAGGCCATGGCCGAAGAGGTCGGTATCGAATACGGGCGATTACTCGCACAACGCTTAGGCGAAGGTGTCGACCACCAACGTTCGATTCAATCCATTCTCCAAACCGTCGCCGACGCCCTCACCTCTCAGGGCTTTGCCGCGCATGCGGAGCGACGCAACAACGAACTTCGCATCGTGTCCGAACATTGCCCATTCGGAGATGCAGTGATGGCCAACCCTGTCATCTGCGCCGTCGACCGCGGGATGATGAAGGGCATGGTTGCCGAACTTCACGGCGGCGATGCAACGATCGCACTCGAATCGTCGAAGCCCATGGGTGACGATGTGTGCGTCACCTCGCTCGAAGCCTGACCACCGTGGCTCGCCATTACTTCGATCACGCATCCACATCACCGATGCGCACATCGGTCCGGCGCGCTCTTAATAACGCTCTGGACATGCAGTCGAACGAGTCGCTCGGCGATCCTGGCCGAATCCATCAAGAGGGGATGACCGCTCGAGCACTTCTTGAGAATGCACGGGCTCAGGTCGCTTCGTTTCTCAGCGCAAAGCAACGGGAAATTGTCTTCACGAGTGGCGCAACAGAATCAATCACCGCCGCCACGTGGGGCGCAGTTCGACGCAGCGTCGAAAACGGCTCGACGCCGCACATCGTTCTTTCCGCCGTTGAGCATTCCGCGGTGCGCCGATCAAGCCAACTTTTCGCGACGGCATTCGAAGGTTCGGTTTCCATCATTGGTGTCGACGAAACTGGCCGTATCAACATCGACGAATTCATCGAAGCACTCACACCGACGACGTCGATCGCGCATGTCCAGTGGGGAAATCACGAAGTCGGAACTCTGCAACCTGTCGCCGAACTCGCAGCCGCGTGCAATGAACGAGGCATCCTCATTCACGTCGACGCCTCTCAAGCTGTCGGCCATGTCAGCGTTCGGCCGAAAGAATTCGGCATCGACCTGCTGTCATTTAGTGGCCACAAGTTCGGCGGACCATCCGGCATCGGCGGGCTTTGGATTCGCCAAGGCCTGCGGATTGAGCCGCTCCTCACCGGAGGCGAACAGGAACGAGCCCGAAGAGCCGGGCTTGAAAATGTTCCTGCAGCAGTCGCATTGGGCACTCTCGTCGCTGACCTTGACGATGCAGCGCTGGCCGCAGAAACCAGCAGTGCACGCAACCTTCTCGCAACTGCCCTTGAACGATTGACGACGACACCGGGAATTTCACTTCTCGGCCCCGTCGACGCCGATCAACGTCTCCCCCACCTGATGTGTCTTGCCGTTGAAGGCGTCGAGCCCCAAGGAGTGGTTCTCGGACTCGATCGACGTGGCATCGCCCTTCACTCTGGAAGTTCGTGTGCATCGGAAGGTCTCGAACCTTCACCAGTCCTTGAAGCAATGGGAGTCGATGCTCAGCGCTCACTTCGCGTTTCTGTTGGTCACGACACAACGATCGATGACATCAATGCATTATGCAAAGAACTTCCGCTAGTTGTGGGTGAACTGCGTTCATTGAACGCGTGACCGTTTCGTGAACTTTCCGCAACACGCGACAAACCGCTCGCATTCGTTGACTACCTTCTCCTCGTGACGATTTTTCTGACTCGCCATGCCCATGCCGGCAAACGATCCGAGTGGACAACCGACGATCGTCTTCGACCGCTTTCACAACGAGGTAAAAACCAAGCTGTGGGATTAACAAAAGTTGTGGGTGAACTCGTCGTTGGCCGAATCGTGTCGAGTCCCTATGTGCGATGCCTGCAAACGATGGAACCGCTCGCAGAGAAGTTCAAGCTCGATGTTGCAGAGTCAGACGCGTTCGCAGAAGGTGCCGATGGCGCCGATGCCTACCAACTTCTTCTTGAACTCGACGAACACGACGGCGTTGCGTGCAGCCACGGCGATCTCATTCCCACCCTCCTTCGCCGACTTGTCGCCGACGGCATGGACACCGATGGTCCCCTCATTGATCAAAAGGGTTCAACCTGGATTATTGAGTTGCGTAACGGCCGACCATTCAATGGCCGATACGTTCCGCCATCTGCCTAGTTTCGGTTAGTCCCGCCGACCGGCGGCAACGTCTTCCTTGACTGCGTTGACCATCTGGGTCATGTACACAGGTATGGCATTCATGTCGATCGCGTCGAGATCGGCCTGTGCCGCTGCGAACTCTCCGGCATTGCGTTCGAGAATTGCACGGAACACGCGGGCATCGGAAAAGGTTGGGTCAGTGGCAATCGCTTCGTCGAGATACTGGCGAGCCTGTGCATCGAGCTGAGCGGCGACTGATGCCTCGCTATTCAATGCAATCGTGTGCAACACCCATCCGCGATAGGTCATTGCCTGCACATTTTCCGGAGAGATTTCGAGAGCCTCGTCATAGGTCTGGACCGCTGACTCAAACTGCTTCAACGCCTTCGCTGAATCGCCAGCCTGCAATGACGCTTGCGCCTGCCCCGTCAGACCTTGCGCCTGAAGGATGAGGTTCGAGCTGTCCTGCCGGGCATCCCCGGTCAGGCCCTGACCTGGAGCACGCGTTCCCGCATTTCGAAACACAATCCAACCGGCACCCACAGCTACGACACCGACCAGAACAAGGCCAAGCGCCGTTCGCTTCCAGTTTCGTTGGGGACGAAGCGATTTCACCGCAGCACTGCGATCATCGACAGCTCGGATCGCTGCCGCAGCTCGAGCGGTGTAGTCGTCCTTTAGTTCTTCGTAATCCGATTGATCGACATCGCCCGCGGCATATTCGCGTTCAAGATCCTGAAGGGAACGAAGTAGGAAGTCCCGCTCTTCCTCGAGTGCAGCCAGCGCGTCGGGATCAAGATCACGACGACCTCGTGAACTCGGGTTCGGTGTTGCTGCTGGCTTGCCTTTCGCCGACTTCGCCGTTGCCGCCTGACGAGCGGC
>Ga0222712_10002298_pt1 | contig 22072 bp, 54 predicted proteins | sample C33_657DmetaG_FD_165043 | JGI IMG/M metagenome (GOLD analysis project Ga0222712, IMG submission 165043) | Estuarine water microbial communities from San Francisco Bay, California, United States - C33_657D | ecosystem: Environmental > Aquatic > Marine > Unclassified | place: USA: California... | reverse complement strand
TGGCACAATGGTCCTGTGGTAGAAGCAATGGAACGTGGTGCAATCCTTCTGCTCGATGAGATTGACCTGGCATCCAACAAGATTATGTGTCTGCAGTCTGTCCTTGAGGGTAAAGGTGTATTCCTCAAGAAAATCGGTAAGCACATTGTACCCAAGGCAGGTTTCAATGTGATTGCGACTGCGAACACCAAAGGTAAGGGTAGTGATGACGGTCGTTTCATCGGCACCAATGTTCTTAATGAAGCATTCCTGGAACGATTCCCCATCACCTTCGAGCAAGAGTATCCTACTGTCAGTGTTGAGACTAAAATCTTGACTAAAGTTGCAGAATCTCTTAATATTCCTATGATCGGTGAGCATACTGATTTTATCAAGCACCTTTGCACATGGTCAGAAATTATTCGCAAGACCTTCAACGATGGTGGTATTGATGAAGTCATCAGCACTCGTCGTCTTGTTCATATCATCAAGGCATATTCTATCTTCGGTAAAAAAGACAAAGCAATTAAGGTTTGTCTGAATCGTTTTGATGATGAAACCAAAACAACCTTTATTGAGTTGTATGACAAGATTGATGCTGAATTTAAGCAAACCGAAACGCAGGAGGTGGGGTAAACCCCCTTCCTGACTATATAAAAACGGCCCTTCTACCCCTTTTCTTCCTATGAGTTCCCTTTTCTTCGAGAAAGACGCAGATTCAATTTATGAGGAGTATCAGGTTACTTCTGAAAGTTCCAATGACCAGCAGCAAGACGAAGAAGAATATAGAGAAGATAGAATGGAGCAGATGATTTCTAGGCACGGTTATTGATGGAGGTCTTATGTTTCAAGAAGTAGAAAAAAAAGTTAAACAAGAACAAATTGAAGAACTCAAACAGTTTGCAGAGTATCTTGGAGTTGATTTTGAAGATTACATAGAGTATCTTCATCCCGATGTGGACTTTGATGATTATTCTAGGTGATTATGTCTGAAGAAAATGAAATGGACGGATACATTAGCTCAAATGGTCTTTGGGCTGCTGTACCCTATGGAAAAAGGTATATCTCCATATATAATGGAGAGCAAATTTGCTTACACAATACATTAGAAACTGCCAAAAAATTTATTCAAAAACAAAATCGTAAGAAAAAATGATTACTTTAATTTACGAAAGTAAAATTGAAAAAAATACTTTGTATGTTAAGGCTGTTATAGAAGATATGATTTGTATTTTTTCTGGGGATCAATATGATCCTCCAGAATATGGTCCAGGACTTTGTGAAGCAACAATTGAACTTGAGGATGATGATGTTGTTCCTGAAAATGATGATGATTTAATTGATTTTTTGGAAGAAAGATATATCGATTGGAAAGTAATAGAGATAGAAGAACTTTAAAAAAATAAAACTATGAATTCCTATACAATTTGGTTTATTGTTTTTGCTTTAATCAGTTACTTTATTGTGACTGATGATTCTGTTGCTAAAACATTTTATATGTTCACGCAATTGATAGGAATTCAATATCAAAAAATTAAATGGTGGATATTTAATAATCCTAAAAATCCAATTATCAAATATCTAATTTGGAGACGTTCATATAAACTTGCGGAAGAGTTGCAAAAAGAATTTGCAAAAAAAGATAATAAGGTGTAGAATAAAAAATGTAATTGAGGATTATCTTATGTCCAGAACTTACAGAAATCTTGAAGGAATTAACAAGTGTGCCCTTCGTCATCCTAAAACATCAAACGAACGAAAGAATTTGATCGGTATTCTTCGGGATAATGCATATGAAGATTATCAGATTTCAGGTATAAATCATCTTCATCATCGTTTATGTAATTGCCCAACAGCAAATTACGATAAAGTTATAAGTGGATATTATCAGGAGGATTATATAGTCGCTTGACCTAAATAAGCATTATAACTGGAGAAGTTAATGTTATCTACAGCATACAGACTGAGACTTGAAGAAATTTGCAGTAGAATTAAAAAACATAGAGAAGTCAGTTTAGAAGATATTATCTGGGCAGAAAAATTAGCAAAATCAAACAGATCTGCCGCAACAATACTTCGCCAAGCAAGAAGAGAAGCTGCAAATCCAAATATGCAAGAAGGAGGATTGGACGATTTTATGAATAAAATGGATTTGGGTGATCCAGATTCATCTAATCATAAAACTGGATTTGGTAGTGTAGATGAAATAGCAGATTGGTTTAAACGTGATAATGAAAACGATTGGAGACAACGTGATTGAAAGGTCAGTAAAATAATTGACCATATAAACCACAGTTTAATACTAAATTGTGGTATGATTAGTACAAGAAATTCTCTTTTAAGTGATGTCAGAAAAAAAAGCAACTAAAAAAACTTCTCCAAAGAAAAAGCAATCAGTATTAAAAATCACAGAATCTGATAAACAATCTTTTCCATACAATCAATTTCCAGTAAAAATTATTCATAAAGATGGAAAAGACCTTTGCGAAACAAAAACTTGTTATTTTCAAAGTGAGCACTATGCTCAAAAATATATTACAAGATGCAACTTTAAAAAGAATGATTATCAGATATTTGTGAAACTATAATCCAAATGAAGAAAAAATTAACTCTTTGGAGATGGTGGGCAAAATCTCTAGGCGAAAAAGCATCAAAGTGTGATAAAGAATCGGACAAAATAGCAATTATAAGAACAATTATATTTGCTACATATCTTGTTACCAATTGCTTTATTGTTGCTGGAGTAATAAGGCATTGGAATGAAAAAACTATTAATGTTGAGGTAGAAATTTATGAAACTCCAAACTATTCAGAAAAGTTATACCCAGAAGGACGGTACAATTTGGGAGTGGACAGAGACACCCGAATTGAGGGAGTATATCGTACAGGCACAATCAAAAACAAAATAGAGGAATTTGAATGAATGAATTGATTGATGGGTGTTTTTATGTTGAAAAAAAGAAATGGGGAACTTGGGACTCATTTGATAAAGACGGAAAATGCATCGTTACTTCACTGACTGAAGAAGATTGCGTTAGAGCAACAAGATTTATACTCAAAGGAAGACAAGAAGGTTTTGATGAATCAAAAACATATGATTCTAATGTTGGTGGAAAACTCTAAATATCACAAGAATATAAATTTTATAAATTGATCAATTTCCGTAAAATTGTTGGATATTATAATCCAGAATTGCCAGCACTAGATCCTTCAACGCCTTATTATGAGTTTATTTCTTATCTTGAATGTTGTAACAGTTTGCAAATAAAACCAAGTATGAATCGTTTTCTTGCATATAATAGATATTATAATTCTATCTTAAAATAAAATGTTCAAATCACTTCAAAGATTTTTTTCCCCTTCTTTAGAACTTATCTGCGAAGAAAGTGACATTTATTCCATTGTTCTCGATATGCAAGAACGTATTGAAAGATTAGAAATAGAAAATATAGAGTTGACAAATTCTCTATATGAAATTGAAAATAGACTCCAATCTAAAATTGACAATATTCATCCAGTCATTTATAATATTGAACAGAATAAATCATTGGAAAATTTTACTTTAGGAGAGTAATAATGTATGAGAATCTTTCCGCATATGAAAGAGCACTCGCAAGATTTGGGGACAAGGTTGCTCTCATTGCAGGACTTGAAATGTCTAATAAGATGTCTCCCGAAGAAGCTTACCAACAAATTAAAACTCTTTATAAAGAACTTAAAAAACTCCGAAAAAAAGAAAGAAGAATCTGGGGAAACACTGGTATCTGCACAACGAAGGTGTTGTAAATGCAACATAGATAAACCACTTAATATAGAAAATTATCAAGTAATAAAAACATTCAAACAAGGATATAGTTTTTATTGTAATGATTGTTCAAAACCTAAACTAAAACATTAATTATGGAAGACTATAAAAATTATTCTCTTGAGCAACTTAAAAATTGGGTTAGCGATTCTCTAACTTCTTCAGGAGCATCTCCACAAGAAATTTATGATACAATACGTTCTGCAGTTAAAGAAGAATATTATATATATAAACATCAAGTAAGTCGTGCATATGATCTTCTTGTACTTTTGAATGATAAATGTCAGGCATATGAAAATGTATTGCCAGAAGGACAATATAGTGAATATGAGTTAAAATATCAAAGGGAATTGAACAAAGAAGTTTTTTATTGCGATAAAAATGATCCTTCTTCAGAATGTCAAAAGTCTTGGGATGATTTCTGGGAACAACATCATTATCCAGAAGAGAATTCCCAATATACTGAAGAAGAACTAAATGCAATGTGTGATAAAGCAGCATCAGATGATGAGAAAGAAAAGTGTCGTGAATATAATCTGCGTGAGGCAGAGTATTATGATAAGAGGGCACAATTAGATATAAAAACAAGTAATAAAGTAGTGAAGTGGCAACTTCCCGTTCAAGTTGATGGAATAACTGGCGATTGTTTTGTAGAGTTTCCAGATGATTTATTGGAAGCAGCAAATCTAAAAGAAGGAGATATGTTAAACTGGATTGATCGTGGAGACGGTAGTTTTGAATTGAGAAAAGTAACTAAACTCCTAGAAATGGATAAGTGTTGATTATGGCATTAAGTGAATCGGTAGAACAAAGTTTAAAAGAAGCAGAAGCAAATTTGCGAAATGCTTTAGCATATTCTGCACGTCAAGAGAAACCTTTTGTATGTACTACAATTTCTAAAGTTATTCAAGAGATTGAACATCTTATGACTTTTGATAATCTTTTGGATAAACTTGAAAATCGTAAGTTTGGAGATAATGGTTCTTTTGGAATGTTTTTTAATGATTGACTTTTGTAACAACAGTGTAACAACAGTCTAAAAAGATTATTAAGAAACATCACATTTGCATTAAATACTGTTAGGATATGGACATAATCACGGGAGCAAAATTATGACTTTTCCATCTAAAGGCAACGAAAAACTTACAGAAGAAGAATGGAATGAAATGACGGCACTTAAAAATGTTATAAATCAACGCCCACAAGCGGTAGTTCCAGAAAAGATGGAAGAGTTTACAGAATATCTTGTACGCAGTTTAAGAGAGAAAGGTGGTTGATAAATAATCAGAGGTCTTTTTGTAGTTAAATGCTTGACGAAGCAAGAAAAAGAGAGAAAATTGCCAATGCGTTTCTTGCAGCAACGATGGCAGCATCTGCTGCACAATCACCAAAGGATTTTGTAAGAACAGGACATATTGAAGCACCCGGAACTGCTCTTATGCAAATGTGGGGAAAGAAAAGAGGAGAAGCAGAAAGAAATCTAGACAGTGGTAGAGTTTCCCATCCTGCTCGGAATCGTAAAAAAAAGACCTTTGAAGAATTTATTTTAGAATCAAGACAACCAACATTTTCAAGTAGAGCAGAACTAGAAAGACATCATAGTGGAATCCCATCTGGATATTATGCTAATAATGCAGGAAGCACTGAAAATCCAAAGTGGAGATTAAAACCAAAAGATGGTGGTGTTGAAGAAAGAAGAAAAAGAGCAGAAAGAATTGCTACTTTGAGTTCTTCTGAAGAACAGGTAGCAGCAGCAAAAAAGGCAAATAAATTAAAAAGAGCAGGACTTGATTCACATCATATTACTCCATTACATTATTCTGCAAAAATTAGAGCATCTATGAGTGATGCAGAATGGGAAGAAAGGAAAAAAAGAGATGCTTCGCAGGGAATTTATCACGGGCATCATCCAAAAAATATAATGGGTGCTGTAACCGATAAAACACCAGAAAGTAGAAGCAAAAGAGGTATTCGTCATAGGGCTGGGGGAGCACATGAATTGGAAGGAAAGACGAGAGATGTTGAACACGTTGGACATAAGGGATTACTCTCTGCGGCACATAAAAGAAGATTGAGAAAAGAAAGAGAAGCAAATAAATAAGAATAAAAGTCATAAAAAGATGAAGACCTTCAAAGAGTTTCTAGAGGAAGCGTATCTTGTTGAGATGCGTAAAGAAGATAAAGTTAGAGGAGAAAAGAAAACTCCTTTAACTGTAACTGTAAAGTCTGGTAGAGTTGAAAAGCAACCTGAAGGTGGCGAAACAAAGTGGAAATTGAGAAAGTCTGAAAGAACTTCACTGACTCCAAAAGCAGCACACGGCAGAACCAAACAAGGAATGAAGGACCCAACCAATCCTTATTCTGGTGCAGATAGTGCTGGTAGCACATTAAGCACTTATTCTAGACACGCACACGGTGGTGGTGGAAGTGGAGCAAAGGCACCTGGTGTAAAGAGAGGTGTTGGTAAGATAGAACAGCAGAAGATATCTAAGGCACAGAGAGAAAGGGGAGAAAGACCAATCGGTTCAGGTCCATCTCCAGCATATAAAGTTGCATTGAAAAGAGCACAAAGGTCCCGTTCAATGGGTGGTGGTCGATGAAGACATATCAGGAATTTATTTCTGAAGCAAAGAAGTGCTGGCCTGGATATAAGAAAAAAGGCACACAAAAACTCTTTGGAAAGACTTATAATCGTTGTGTGAAAGAAGATATTGAAGAACTTGAAGAGAGTTCAACTGGTGAAAGAAGTGGTAGAAGAACACGAGGCAAGGTAACTCTTGCTCGTGGTCGTGGTGCTGATATGACAAGGCAAGAAAGATCTACTGCTGCGATTGCAAAGAAAGCAGGACTCAAAGGAACTGGTAAGTATTCCACCAAAGATTTGAGAACCAAAGCAAAAGACTACACAACTTATGATAGTGAAGATACTGAAGATGATTATGGCAGCACCGAGCAGGATCATTACATTCGTACTCACGCATCAGCAAGAAAAGCAGCAAAGGGAGAACAGTTAATCCGTAAGTTCAAAACAGCAGGAAAAACTCCAACTGGAATGACTAGATTGAAAACTGCACCTTCAAGTGAAAGTGTAAGAAGAGTAAAGGATTTGAAAAAGCAAATCTCTAAATCAGGTGCTAATAAGAGAGGTCCAGTTCATACTGTAGATATTATGCACCGTGATAGTGATGTCGGAAAAGGTGACCCAGATAATCAAATGGAAAGAGGTAGAAACTTTATTCAAGCACTAAAAGATACTCCAAAGCATCTCAAGAGAGCAGGTGCAAAGAAAGGTGAGACTGTAGTTGGAAAACCAACAGCAGTGATGTCTGGTGAAGATCAAAAGACTGGAGTAGCAAAGAGAGCAAAACTTTATAAGAAAGTTTTTGGTAAGAGAAGCACTAAAAAGTCGGAAAAAACTGGACTTATGACAGGTAAGGTAGACAAATGAAAACATTCACTCAATTTCTAGAAGAAGCATATTTTATTTTAGAAAAGAAAAGACAATATGATGATGGGCATGGATTTGACAGATCAAAGCATCCCGATTTAGAAATTGATTATGATCGTCCTAGAGGTAAAGACCAAGATAAAAGCATAAGAGGTTATACCAAGATTCATCATAAACCAACTGGTATCACATATGAGATAAATCACGATAAGAGACATAGTTCTGATGATGAATATGAACACATGTATGATGCTAAATTGCAAGGAAAGGCAAGAGAAGCACACGGTCATAAACCAGAACACAACATCCGTTGGGACCACAGCAAACCTTGGAGAGAAAGAGATAAGATGACTAAAGGTGAGAAAATTAAAGCTGCTAGAGATGCAAAAAGAGTTTGGGATAAGCACATCAAGCATAGAATTCCTAGTGGGCATCTGGTTTCTAACGAACCTGATGAAAATTCAGATGATAAGAGGAGAGATCCAGATAAAAATACAAGAGCATCTATCTACAAGAAATCTGGATTTGGTAAAGTGAATCATTGGGGAGTTCAATATTCCGCAAAGATTGGCAAAAAGTTCCATCCAGTTAATGATGATGAAGGTGATGATGATTGATCCTAAATAAATAAAAAACTATAAATATGGATTCCCAAGACTTACGCAATCTCTACGAAGCATATACTAATGTTTATGAGCAGCAGATTGGTGTTCCTCTAAAGAGTGCATCTGACCGTGATGCAAAGAATCAATTGCAAAAAATGATTCCAAAGGGAGAGAAGGTATATACTCCCAAATCAACACTGCAAAATGCTGCTTATGAACCAGAAGGGGAAGAAATTGAAGAAGATATAAGAAGTAGAGATGTAAGTGCAAGAGGTGGGTTTGATCCAAGATTTGATAGAAAACCAACAACTACTGGCAGTGGACAAGTTAGAACTCCTGGTGGACCTGTAAGAACTCCTGGTGGTCCAGTAACAACTCCAAGACCAACAGGACCAGTAGCACAAGCACCAAAACCTGCTGGTGGACTCCTTGGTTCATTAGATAAAGCTGCTAGAGATACTGCAGGCAGAGTTGGTGAGGTAATTGGCAGAGAAAAAGCAAAGAGTGTCCCTGGTGCAAATGTTCCTATTATTGGTGATGTTATTAAGAATGAAGGTGGAAGAAGGGGAAGAAATCAAGCACAGGGAATGTATGATAAAGCAAAAGAAACTATTGGTGGTTTCTTAAAGCAAGACTATGATTATGAGATTGATGAAATGGCAATAAATCCAAATAGTCGTTTCACTACAAGTGCCCAAAGAAATGCATATGCTTCAAATCAGATTGGTTCAAAGCAATTTTCTGATAGAGGTGGATATGCAGGACTCAAAGCAGGTGGTGGACAAGCAGCACTGAAAAAGGGAAGCAGTGTAAGTGATGTTCTTTATGCAGGACAAAAAGCAAAGCAAGCAAAAGCACAACAAGATTTCTCAAATAGAATAAACAAACCTGCTCAACAGCAATCTACACCAAAAAAACCAATGGATGATTTTGCTGCTGGTGGTGGTGCCGCAAAGATGAAAGCAACTGGTATGACTAAAGACCAGGTAATTGCACAAGGTAAAAAGAATCTTGCTAATTCATATGAACCAGATTTGTTTGATGTTATTCTTGAGTATCTGGTTGCAGAAGGATATGCAGATACTAATGAAAATGCATTAGTCATTATGGCAAATATGAGTGAAGAGTGGAGACAAACAATTATCGAAGCAGAAGTTATTGCTATGAAAGGTGGAGTTCCTGGTTCAGTGAAAGTTAGACCATCATTAAGTATTCCTGGAACTGATATTGGAGTAGGTCCAAATAAACCAGTTCCTGGGACATTTACAACTACAACTCCAGGTCAGAGGGAGAAAATTAAACAAGGTGATACTCATATTGACCGTGGTGTAGGTGGTATGCAACCAAGACAAGGTGCAGGTCCAACTGGAGATGAAAGAAGGAGATATAATTCTCAAGTTGCTAGAAGTAGAACTCCTGGAAAACCAATGCCCCAGTGAGACACTCCATAAACTGTCCCCAGACCCTGCAAGGGGTCTTTTTTTGTGCTATAATACTTGAAACACAAGACTCAAATGGAACTTACAGTTATTGCAATCAAACGTGAAGATGGTCTGTATCACTTTGACCATCCCCATAATGACACAGTTGAAGAACTGCTGATGAATGGAACTGAAGAAGCAATTGATGAGCATTGCTACTTCAAGACTGGAAAGTATCCGATTGAAGGTGATGAAGTGGAGATTTCTCTCTTCCTTGAAGAACCTGCCGATTATGATACTCTTCTTGTGAAAGAAGTGTCTGATGAAGAAGGAACAACTTATACTGATACTACAATGTGTGTTCCTGTTTGGTTGTGCCCTTGGTTGCAGGGATTCTTCGGTGAAGTGCCTGATGAGATTTACATCAAAGTGCGTCCAATCAACAAAGGTCTTGAGAGTTTTGTTGCTGCAACTGGTATGCGGGGAATGCTCAATAAATAAAAATAAAAAATGAAAACCTTTAAAGAATTTATTGAAGAATCTTGGTCAAAACAATATAAAAAGTCCATTGATTGCAATAATCCAAAAGGGTTTTCGCAAAAAGCACATTGTGCTGGAAGAAAAAAGAGAGAAAGAGGTGAGGAAACAAAATCCAAACCAATTTCTGAACATTGTGGTTGCGTAGATAATGCAGTAGGTGAACTTGAGGATGGACTCAAGAAATTAAATGATACTTCTTATGATTCAATTGATAAATTGATGCGTAAGATTATGAAAAAGCACCAAATGAGTGCAAAAGAACTACATAATGCTTTTGTTGATACTCACGGTAAAATACCTGATGAGTGGATAAAACAAATAAATAAAAGAAAAAAGTAGTAAGATGAAACCAACACCAAGAGAATTGCAGGAAACTTATAAGACCTACGAAAGTGTTGTAGAGCATTTAATCGCAGAAGGTTATGCAGATGATAAGGAATCTGCAGATAAGATTATTGAAGGAATGAGTGAAACCTGGTATAATCTTATCATCAACGACTGAGGACACTTTCCGAACTGTCCACCAGTCTTGCCAAGCACCCCAAGAGGTGCTATGATTACAAGGTAATCGAGAGGGGAAACCACCAATGTCCTTGATTGAGTTCACCAATTCTTCTGCTATCTCCAAGATTTCTTTTAATCACGATGATAGTGAGATTGGTGTTGCTTTTACTGCTAATCCCGAAAAGTATTACTACTTCCAATGTGAAGATGTAGATGACTTTATTCAAAAGTTGGAAGAAACTGTAAATGCAAACGAGAGTCTCGGGAAGTTTATCTCTGGTCTTCGTAAAGATGGGACTTTGATTGCAAATTGACAAAGAGTTCCAAGTCCTCTATAATTGACTTGGATTTATGCGAGTGAGACTTGGTAGTCAGAGGAGTCTTATAAACTCTTTCCGCCAGATTAGCGGCTTTGACCTGGTTCGAATCCAGGCACTCGTACCTATGGTTCTGTCGCCTATTGGTTAAGGCCGACACCTTATAAGTGTCTGAACGGAGTTCAATTCTCCGCAGAACCACCTTGCTCGTTTAGCCATCTGGTGAAGGCAGCGTTCTCATAAAGCGCCGCAGGAAGAGTTCGATTCTCTCAACGAGCACTTGACAATCTAGGGTTTCTGCCTTATGATTGTCATATCGTCACCTTGTCGGAATTGGTCTACGAAACGAACTTAAAATTCGTCGGGCGTGATGCCCTTGCGGGTTCGAGTCCCGCAGGTGACATATAAGGTTCAATATTGTAAATACTATTGAACCTTAAATTGAAAAAATGCCATATAAAGATATCAAAAAACAAAGAGAATGTCAAAGAAGATGGGAAGCAGAACGTAGAAAAAAAGAAGGTAACCCACAAGTAAAAAGAAAAAAACAGTTTTTAGACGAAATAAAAAATGTTCCTTGTTCTGTTTGTAGTAAGCAATACAATCCTGTACTAATGGATTTACATCACTTAAATGAAGAGGAAAAGAAGTTTAGTCTGTCTGTAGGTGTCCATAAGTATGGGTGGAATGCCATAAAAGAAGAAGTTGAAAAATGTATTGTGGTTTGTTCTAATTGTCATCGTTTAATTCATAATAATTTAGTATCCATTATCAAAAAATAAATACTATCAATTCTCCATTGTTATGTAAAATTCATAATAATATAAATAACCTTATAGAACTCCAGAAAAATCAATGAACTATAAGGATCTACAGAATATTGCTTATCTTTCTCAAGACATTCTTACTGAATCTTCTTCAGATAATTATGATCCAATGAATCGTTGGCCATACACTTCTCCTTATCTACAAGAAAGTGTTGAAGATATCGAAGAAGAGAGAGCTCCTGGCGTAAAACCATATAAAGCAGGTCCAACACAAGCAGAAGTAAGAGCAGATGCAAAGAAAGCTCGTGAAAAGCAAGTGGCAAAAGCAAAGGGTCAGTCTGGTTATGGTCCTGAAGAGAAGTTCAAGGATTGGAAGGATAGAGCAACTCCTGGTTCAAAACTCAAGAGAAAGGGTGGAGAAGAGGAAACTGTTTCTCAAAGAATGGACCGTGAGAAGCCTTATCGTAAGAGAATGACTGGTCCAATGGCAAGAGAGTACGGAAGCCGTCACGCAGCAGAAGTTACCCGTGTTGTAAAAGGTGCTGGTGAACCACAAGCAGTTACTTACCCAAGAAAGGGTAGAGAAGAAGAAGGTGGAAAGAAAAAGACAAAACTATCTAGAGAAATTATCCGTAAGGAAGATTTTGATCTTTATGATCTAATTCTCGCGCATCTCGTAAATGAAGGTTTCGCAGAAACACCTCAAGCAGCAGTTGCAATTATGACTAATATGAGTGAGGCTTGGGTAGATAGCATTGTTGATTATTACATCGAAGGGTGATAAACTAATCATAAGATTCCAAAAGAGGGTCTTATGACCCTCTTTTTTATTGCCTTGTGCCACTTGTGTAGGTGTCCATAATGCTTGCCAAAGACCCCAGATCTGGCGTATATTACTTGAGTCGGTGGGGGAACGAGACCCCAAACTGCCAAATCCACTTTCGGAACTGGCACAAACCACTTGCCCCGCAACGGGTTTGGTGGTATTCTTAAAGGGTGGTTGAGAGACCACCAAGAGTCACTGCTCTGCTTCTGCATCAGTCTAAGTCCTAAGATAACTCTTAGGCCGCTGGATAAAACATTATCTTCCAGTGTCAATCGCACCTTGAAAACTAAATAAAATCCTAATTATTGAGTTCGTAATTCAATGGTAGAATAACACCCTTTTAAGGTGAAGGTTGTGGGTTCGAGTCCCACCGAACTCATTTGGTGTAGTATCATACTCTTATAAATAAGTTAGATACTACACCAAAACTATGGAAAGTAAATCAAAATATCATAAACGTTATGACTGGTCTCTTATTCAAAAAGACCACGATAACGGAATGACTTGGAGACAACTTCAAGATAAGTATGGTTTAGCTACTTCTTCCATAGTTAATGCTAAAAGAAGAGGAGTTTTTATTTCCAGAAATAAAAGTGAGGCACAAAAACTTGTGCCTGGACGACCATTAACTGATGAAATAAAACAAAAAATATCCTCTTCCAGAAAAAAATATCTGAAAGAAAATCCAGATAAAGTTCCATATAAACTTAATCATTACTCAAAAGGACAATCCTATCCAGAAAGTTATTTTGAAAAATGGTTATTAAGTAATGGAATATCTTTCATTTCAGAGCAACAAGTATCAATTTATAGTATTGACTTCCGTATTGGAGATATTGCTCTTGAAATTGATGGAGAACAACATTATGTGGATGAACGAATAGTTAAATCTAACTTTTATAGGGATGAATATCTAAAATCAATTGGTATTGAAACTATTAGAGTTAGATGGTCACACTATCAAAAACTTTCAGATAATGAGAAAAAAGATTATTTAAATAATCTTCTTCTCAAAATAAAATCATAATGGGTAGGTGTCCGAGTGGTTAATGGAGGCGGACTGTAAATCCGCTGGCTCTGCCTACGGGGGTTCAAATCCCTCCCTGCCCACCTTGACGGTGTAGCTTAGTGGCTTAAAGCGCCTGCCTGTCACGCAGGAGATCGGGGGTTCAAATCCCCTCATCGTCGTTGGAGAGAAATCTCCAAAATATGGTCCTATCGACTAGCGGTTAGGTCATCACCCTTTCAAGGTGACGGCACGGGTTCGAATCCCGTTAGGACTACCACAGGAATGTAGCTCAGTTGGTTAGAGTACACGACTGATAATCGTGTGGTCGTGAGTTCGAATCTCACCATTCCTACTGGAAGTGTGGCAGAGAGGTTTAATGCAGTGGATTGCTAATCCGCCGATGTTCTTTAAGGGCATCCGTTGGTTCGAATCCAACCACTTCCGTGTGTCGTTAGTCTAATGGTAAGACAGGAGATTGTGGTTCTCTATATGAGGGTTCGATTCCCTCACGGCACCCCGCCCTTATAGCTCAGTGGTAGAGCAACTCACTAGTAATGAGTAGGTCGTTGGTTCAAATCCAATTGAGGGCTTCTGAGGTCGCCAAGTGGTAAGGCAGTGGGTTTTGGTCCCGCCATTCGTGGGTTCGAATCCTACCCTCAGAACTTGCCCCTGTGGTGAAATGGTAGACACAGTTGACTCAAAATCAACCGCAGAAATGCGTGTCGGTTCGAATCCGACTGGGGGCACTTAATTTAGAAATATTATAAATTTAATATTCTCTTCAAGAGTGTTACTGAATGAACACATAAGTTGACTTTGTAAGTTCTGTGATTAGTATATAATAGTAATATGCATTAAAAAAATGGATCAGCACACCTATAATAACTGGGTGAAGATCAAGGAAACCTTTGAAGAGTCTGGCAACACAGACAATATGTTTTACAAAAGGGCAGTTGAAATAGTCAAAACCCGAAGAGATCCTCTTGCAAAGTTTCTTGGAGACGAGAAATGATGGAACCTTTCGATGATGACTATGTAACTCGTACTGAAGTTCAGGAGTTAATAGATGCAGCTATCAGAAGACACAACCGTAATGCTTCTATCATTAGTATGTGCGTCGGTTGGGTGGTTCTTGCTTTATTTGCTGAAGGACTTTTGAGATTAGTTGGTGTTATTCCTCCATTACTTCCTTTTCTTAAAATTACGCTGAACTAATGGTAACAATCACAGAAGAAGATTTGCAAAAATTAAATCAAAGAGTTTTTCAACAGAAAATGGATGAACTCTTTGAAGAACCATCAACTTACGAGGACGAAGAAGATGACTAAAACACTTTTTGTATTATCCTTAATATATTTTTCTACAATTAGTTTGTGGATTTATTGGGGACTTAATTATGCATATGTCAAATAAACAAAGATACAATTTTGCAATGTCTTCTTTTGTGAGAATGTATGGGCACAATATTGTAAACAATATAGATATTAAACAGTTTTGCAAAGAATGGTCTATTTGGAATGTTAACGCCCCTTTACAAGGACTTGACGAAGTGGACCAATACATGTATTATGAATACAAGAACTGGAGAGGAAGATGATCTTTCATCTTGTTGAGACACTAGCAGCAAGTCCTTTCTTTCTTTTTATTTGTGGATGTGGGTTGACAATCGTACCATTTGCTGGTATTATGTACATACATAATAAAAAATAATTTTTTTTTATTTGTTATTAATTATCACATATAGTATTATTTTCACCTTGGAAAGGTGGTCGAGTGGTTGAAGGCTCTGGTCTTGAAAACCAGCGAAGTGAAAGCTTCCGTGGGTTCGAATCCCACCCTTTCCGCTGCTCTTTATGAGCAAAATGCCTCTAAAGCATTGTGGTGATGCACCGCTCTTGTAAAGCGGAGACGACAGTTCAATTCTGTCTAGGGGCTCTTGGCAAGACTTCAATCTTGCCTTACACACATAAACACACACAGGAGTAAACAAATGACACCTTACGAATTACGGTTTGAAATTTTTAAGCAGGCATACTCTTTTGCTAATGATAAGTTCAGTATCGAATATGATACTGCCCGTTGTTGGAATGAGAATTCTATGAACACGGTAAAAATGGATTATCCAGAATATCCGACTTATGAACAAGTAGAAGAACTTGCTAATAAAATTAATTCTTTTGTAAGTTCCAAATAAAATGGTGGGGTGGCAGCACCCCCGTTAGTATTCCAGATGACCGAGCAAGCGAACGGGCCCGACTGTTAATCGGAGATTGGTAGGGGCAGTACCTACATCTGGAGTTAAAAGTTATTATTTTTATAAATAATAATATAGTTGTTGGTTAGAAATGTCTAATAAAGAAGCAGTATCGTATTATAGAAAAAGATCAAAAACCTATGCCACAAAAGCATTTGGTTCTAAATGCGGTATATGTGGGTATGATAAATGTGTTCAGGCGTTAGACTTTCATCACATAAATCCAGAGGAAAAAATTTTTAATCCATCTATGGGTGGTGTAACAAGGTCTTGGGAGATACTCTCTTCCGAACTTCGTAAATGTGTTTGTTTGTGTTCGAATTGTCATCGTGAGGTTCACGCTGGTATAACTGATATTCCAAAAGATATTGTAAGATTTGATGAAAGTTATGCAGAATGGGATTATGCCAATAAGGCAACACCCAAAGAAAAAGATAATTGCCCTCAATGTGGAACAGAAAAATTAACTACTCAAAAATATTGTTCAAATAAATGTGCATCTGCTGCCAGAACAAGGGAGTATCCGCCTTTGGATGAATTGATTGCTTTGGTTAAAAAACACGGATACACTGGAACTGGAAGATTATTTAATTGTAGTGATAATGCTATAAGAAAACGAATAGTGAGAGAACAGGAAAAACTTGACAGACAGTTGCAGATGATGTAATATATACTCTTGGAAGGACTGGAAATGTCTGGGTCTTCTAAATTTAATAAGGTATGGAAAGTAAAAGGAGAATGGGAACCGAAAGGAGATACCTCACCTGCCTTATTATCTTATTCACTGCCCTCTAATGCAGTGAAAATTGCAGAAAGTGTCTTCTGCTGGTGATGGGCACTCATCACCGTTTGGGGTGCTCGTATAATGGTTATTACTCTGGATTTGCATTCCAGCAATAAGGATTCGATTTCCTTGCACTCCATTTGATATGATTTAAAGTCATATCATAAATAACATAGTTCAAGAGGATGAGAATACTGATGTTTCGGACTGGGGTTCGATTCCCCACATCTCCATTTCACGGGGATGCACTGGTTTCGACGGGGCATAAAGGTCTTATCTGTTGACGGAACGAAAAAACAAACGCAAACAAAATTGTTGCATTTACGAGGACTGCACAAACTGTATAGTTTGATGCACTCTGACGTATAACTTAAGAGGAAAGAATTTCTTTCCTCTTTTCAAATCGGGCATTAGCGCAGTTTGGCAGCGCGTTCCGTTTGGGGCGGAAAGGTCAAAGGTTCAAATCCTTTATGCCCGATTCATAAAACTTACCTTTATGAAAAAATGAAAGAACTAGAAGTACTTGAATCATTTACAATTGAAGAGTTCCAAAGAGATTTTGACAACCTAATGAGCAGAGTTGAAAAAGGAGAATCATTCATTATTAGAGATGGCAAAAATAGTGCTGTTATTGTTCCTTATAATGAAACAATAAAATTTGCAGTTGATTTATTGCAAAAATAAAAAGGGCGGTTGGCACAGTGGTAGCGCGTTTCGTTTACACCGAAAGGGACGGGGGTTCGAATCCCTCACCGCCCATACAATAAATATCTGAAAGCATTTATACTATGTCATTACTTTCTCAAAAAGATAGGCAAATTGCAATTGCTGCTCTAGAAAATTATGTTATGAAACTTCGAACTGAAAATATGTTTGATGATTCTTCCATTATGGAAGCAAATGCTCTCCTTAATTGGGTAAAACTAGAATATCAGAAAAATGAAAATTAATCTTTGGTATTGTGACTCTTATGAAGAGTGGAGATGGACTCTCACTGATGATTCACGACCAATAATCAAACAAGAATCTGGATCAAGAAAAGATTTGAGAGATGCTATGCAAGACGTTGCCAACACAGTAGAATACTTAATATCTCCAAAAAACTAAATATATTATAACGTTAAAAGTATTCCAATGAGTAGATTTTCAGACCTTTACACACCAAAAGAAGTTGAAAAAGTAGAAGAGGTAAAAACATCTATTCCTGCACCTACTCCAAAACTTGAAACAAATCAAAAAAATAAAACTTCAACAAAGGGCAAAATTTGAACTGTCCATTGACGTTCCTGTCCTAGGTAAAAAGGTGCTATACTGATAGGGTATTCAAAAAGCACCAATGCAAGGTTCTACTTTGTCTAAAAATTCCCTAGAAAATACTAAAATTAAAAGAAAGATTGTAACAATTGATCCAATTTCAAAACTTGCTCAAGAAAGATTTGATGAGTATATGGATGGTCTTCATAGTTGCTATATTGATGATGAAGTTAATGAAACTTTGTATTTGACATCTGTAAATAGAAAATATAAATTTACTATGAATAAAAAGAATGATAATAATTGGAAATTGATAAAATAATGAATAGTAATTACTATGGGAATGTTTGATTACTTTCGCTCATCGTATGATTTGGGCGAGCAGTTTACTAATGTAGTGTGCCAAACCAAAGATATTGAAGATGGTATTGGTGGAACAATGACTGACTACTGGTTAGACCCCAGTGGTAAGTTGTGGTATCCTAGCTATATTGGTACGCATACTTTTGAAGAAATCAAAGAGGATGATGAACGCTATAACAAGGAGCGTGGATATTTAAACTTTGAATGGATTCCCACGGGACAGCATGGTAAATATCAACCATGTTATATCACCAAGTATATTGAAGTGTATCCTGAAAACTGGCAGGGCAAATGGAAAGATTGGCCTCGCTTGCGTTTACACTTCCGATGTGGTATATTGCAAGATTATGAGGATATTACGGGACGATGAAATATTTCCAAACTAATAATAATGAAGACTTAAAATGAAAGATTCTACTACTGTCGCTGCTGCCTTTGTCGTACTTGTACTTGCTACAGCAGGACTCTTCTTCCAAGCATGGATTCTTGGAATCATTCTGTCTTGGTTTAGTGTCTCATTGACATTCTGGCAGAACTTTTTGATTATCCTTCTTGCTAATATGATTACTTACAATTCTGGAGGTTCCTCTAAATGATTGTTACTATGATGGCAGGATTTGCCTTTGGTTATTGTGTGATGGACATTATCCAAAACTATCGTGCCCGTCGCACTATGAATGAACTTCTTAAATCTACTCTGGAGAATGACAAATGAAACAACAAAACGGATATTTTGACCCTGTTGCTATTCTTTTTATTGGTGGTGTCTTTGTGATTGGTGGTCTCCTCTTTATTGGTGGTCCTCAATACAATGTGTGGCAACAATCTCTTGCTGGTAAAGCAGAACTACAGAAAGCAGAATACACCCGACAGGTTGCAGTTCTGGAAGCACAAGCAAAGAAAGATTCGGCACAACAACTTGCTGATGCTGAAATCATCCGTGCTACTGGTGTTGCTAAAGCAAACCAAATCATCGGTGACTCCCTGAAAGATAACCGTGAGTATCTTCAGTATCTGTATATCACTGGTCTGGAAGAAGGCAGCAACAAAGGTAACGTAACTATCTACGTTCCGACCGAAGGCGGTATGCCAGTTCCCACACTTCAAATGAGTAAGTGATGTATAGTACACCAGTAAGAGGAACGGAAAAAAACAAAACCACCTTAAACTGGTGGGAATATTGGATTGGTCACTGTTGGATGACAGGATGGCAAAGTATTCGTCATAACTTTAGAATGTGGGCAGATCTCATGGGATCAAACTATGATGGTTATGCTCTAATGAGAGAAGATGATCCAGAAACAGAATGTATTGAATGGTTCTGGGCATCACTCAATGAAGATGATGTTTATGATAAAGATTTTCTTGAGTATTTGATGCAAATGGCAGATGATGTGGAAACTGGTAAAGTTAAAACAATTCCGATAGATTCTGAAGAAATTGATAGACTAGAAGAACTACTGAAAGATATAAATTATGACTGAACGAGCACAAGAGGTTATGAATAAAATATGGCAACATCGTAAAGATGGTGCTGATACTGAAGAGAAGTTAGTTTCTGCCATTCTCTCTATTGCTACTGAAAGTGTCCAGTTCTACAATACACAAGATGGTAGAATTGTTTTGGATAAAAATGATTTACTTCAACTTGCGGAAGAACTTAAGCAATGAAACTATTTCAAGTTGGCAAAAGAAACGATTATGGGACAGAGTATTATCTAACTCTTTGTACTGGAAAGCATTATTCACTTCTTCAAGTTGCTATTGATTGTGGTGAGTATGGTAAGTGGATTGAGTTCCCTTATCTTCAAATCTCTATGGGATATGGTAGACTGTTTTCCTTTCTATTCTCTCTTGGTCGTTTAGGATTTACTTTTGATATCTGGGGGAGAAACTGGCGTGATGAGTTGTTCTATCAAGCAAAAGATTATATGAAGTTGAAAGATGACTAAACCTCTACCTGACAAAAGAGAACTTGATATAATGTGGACTGTTGCAACCAGTACCAGTTTGGAAACTGGCACAAGACCTAACATCCATTTTGCCAGGATGCTGTATGATGAGTTCAACGACATCAAACCCCCAGTAGGACTTGGAAAATGAGTGGTGGACATTTTGGTAACTGTGGTTACGATTACTACAAAGTTTATCAGTTTGCTGATGAATTGGAAGATGAGATTCTCAAAAATGGTCAGAAACGTGAAGATGGTGGATACTATGGTGAAGAGTATTATCCTGCTTTTGAACCAGAAACTATCGAATATCTAAAAGAACAACTGCCAAAAATGAAAAAGATGGCAGAGATTATGAGGCACATTGATTACCTCTATAGTGGTGATCATGGTGAGGATAGTTTCATGGAACGTGTGAAAGAAGTGGAGGCAAAGTATGAAACTCTTTGATTATGAAACTTACGAGGACTATGGAAAAGAATGGTTCCTCCAAATTCTCACACGTCCTAATTTTGCTTTGTTTGATTTCACTCTCCAGTGGGATGATTTTGGTTCTGATGAAATCTTCCCAGCGATTTCATTGAGTATTGGTTCTAGTCATTTGCTTGGATTTTTTATCCGATACAAACGATTTCAATTTGATTGTAGTATAATTGACACAAAACCAAGAGACCTTGAATGGTACAGGGGGAAGTATGACTACTAGAGCACTGAAAATCTTGGAATGTACAATGGAACTCTCTATGAGACCCAAAAGTAAAGATAGGCAGAAGTTGATTGCTCGTGTAATTAATGAAGTTGCTGATAGATTATGCACAGATTGTGGAGAACTTGAAGACCCAGTATCTGTGTTGCGTGAAATTGCTGATGAAGTGGAGGAACTCTAATGGTTGAAAAAGTAAAGTTTGTAACTGTCACTCGTGTGATTGATGACCGCAAAGGTATTCATTACCTTGATGCTATTGATGAGAATGGTATCCACTGGACTGCTGAAATGGATAACAAACAAGAGAAATGGTTAGTGTATTCTAAAGTTTGGACCAGAGACCCTCAAATGCCGTATGATATTTGACTGATGAACTATCAAGAGTTTCTACAAGTTCCACATACCTTTATGAATGATGTAGTTGAAATCCTTACAATCAAAAAGAAATGGGGTTTAGAACTTACAAGAGAAGAAAAGATGCTTCAAAGACACATTCGCACTCTTACCTTACGAAGTTCTTATGAGGTACGGAAATGACTGAAAGACTAAATCATAAACTTAATGTAGATGCAATCAAAACAGTTAAAGATGTAAAGAATGTCTTTTATACTATGGAGTTGGTTGCTTCTATTGATGTAGATAATCCAGTATATGAAGTCGCAAAGGAATACTTTACCATTCCTTATGTTGCACCTGAACTTGAATTTAAGGCACCACGCAAGAGTATTGAAGAAATCCAACAAGAGTTTGATGAGAAGATTGATAAACTGATTAAAATAACAAAGGGACAATTTGAGTATTCTAAAATATATGCTGAAAAAGGATACGACTATAAGTTTGATAAGATTATTGAGAACTTTGAGTATGCTCGTAAAAATGGAAACTTCCCACTCAAACTAAATCTTGCTTATACAACAACTGGATTGAGTGCTTATACTAGTCCTTATGCTGAAACCTCTTTTGTAATCAAACAGGGAAATAATCATAAAGGTTATTATACGATTGGAAATCAACGATATTTGAGGTATTATATGAAGGATAAACCGAATATGATTGTTCGTTTCTTTATGAAAACTTGTTTGGGGTTCTTCTGGATTGATGAGTGAGACACTTGAAGAACTGGCACAGGGACACTCCAAATCCCCCTGTGATGCCTTATAATACATTCATACACAAAGGAACTCCAAATGACTGTTGAAATCACCAACCAAGTTCGTATTCAACAATACGAAGATTTTTGGTATACAGTAGAAGACACTCACCTTGATGTGGGATGTGATGGTTGCACCATTTCTTATTGGGTATATGATGTTGAGAAAGGTGATAAACGAGTGCAACACATTTGTATGAATGAAGAACAAGCACTTGCTATTGCTGATGCCATCTACAAACTCTTCAAAAAGAACTGAAAATGACCTACACAATCACAAAGCAAATTACAATTCACAACGACAAGGATGGTTGGGAATTTGTCTTCACAACTGATGAATATGGAACTGTAGGTGTTCAGGGCACTAATGGACCAACATTTCAAACCA
>Ga0222712_10002297_pt1 | contig 22090 bp, 26 predicted proteins | sample C33_657DmetaG_FD_165043 | JGI IMG/M metagenome (GOLD analysis project Ga0222712, IMG submission 165043) | Estuarine water microbial communities from San Francisco Bay, California, United States - C33_657D | ecosystem: Environmental > Aquatic > Marine > Unclassified | place: USA: California... | reverse complement strand
ATTAAATTCCCACAAAATGGGTTGGGGCAGGGGGGTTAACAAAAAAAGGTATCATGCGGGAAAAAAAAGGGAATTCCCCTAAACGCAAGGAAAAAAAAGATGGTTAACCGATTACCACCCGAATTGCATTTGGTGCATGGCACAAAAGCTGGACACAAAGCGCAAGCATTACCCGAAGCTGTGCGTCAGCGTGTGCCCAAGGCTGATTGGCTGGACAACCCTGATGCTTGGGACAGGAATAAATTCATTGAAGAAACCAGCGAGTTTCTTTGGCAAACCTACGGCATTGGTTCAGCGCAAGACCAGCACATATTGGCGGCACTTGCCAATCAGATGGACATTTACATCAAGTGCATGAAAGGCGTAACAAAGGGCGGCATCATCACGCAATTTAACAATGGCGCGACTGTTGGTCCAAACCCGTTTTTGACTGCTGGCGATAAAGCCTTGAGCCGTGCTGTTGTGCTGATGAATGAATTGGGCTTAACACCGCGTGGGCGGCTTGCCACAAACAAGCAAGAGGGCGGCAAATATTCCAAACTGCTTAATGGTCCATGAATTACGAAGATGGAATTCTGTATGCCGTTGATGTAGCCAAGGGGTCAATTCCAGTTTGCCGCAATGTGCGGTTGGCTTGTCAGCGGTTTTTAAATCAATTGGAAGACAGGGCGTGGGCATGGGAATTCCATATTGACTATGTGGAACATTTCCTAGAATTTGCCGCTACGCTGAAACACACCAAAGGACCTGACGCTGGCAAACCGCTTGTTCTTGAACCATTTCAAATATTTATCATTTGCGCTATTTACGGGTTTCGCAGTAAGCGCGACCCAAAGACGCGGATGGTTACAGATGTGCTTGTGTTTATTCCACGCAAGGCGGGCAAGTCCACACTGACAGCCGCCATTGCGTTGTATGAATTAAATTGGGGCGAAGCTGGCGCGGAAGTCTACACATTGGCAACCACCCGCGACCAAGCGTCTATTGTGTTTGATGCCGCCAAGGGCTTTGTGGAAAATATGCCGCACGATGTTTCCCAGCTATACACAGTCCATCGCAATCAAATCACCAAGGCTGGTGACAGCCAAACAAAATTTAAAGCGTTGAGCCGCGACACTAAAAAGACGGGCGATGGCATGAACCCGTCTTGCGCCATCATTGACGAAGCCGCGCAGATTGTGGACAGAAACGCCATTGAGGTTTTGCATTCAGGAATGGTGGCGCGGAAAAACCCGTTGCGTATTTACATCACCACCGCATCATTCACAAAAGACACAAAGTTTTTTGAAGATATGCAGATGCTGGAAAATATGCTGACAGGCGAAGCTACGGACAATCCGCGCTGGTTTGGCTTGCTGTATAGCCTTGACCTTGGAGACGATTGGCGCGACCCTAAGACATGGGCAAAAGCCAACCCTATGCACGGCATCAGCGTGTACGAAGAAGCCATTGCGGAACGGGCAGAACAGGCAAAGCACAAGCCAGCCGCACTTAACGAATTTCTTTGTAAGACACTTAACATTTATGTCAGCGCAAATTCCGCATGGCTAGACCGCGCATATTGGGACGATGAACGCGCATTGATAAAAACCCAGCGTGAACCCGAATCGGTTTACATTGGGTTTGACTTGGCGGCAACCCGTGACTTGAATGCGGTTTGTACGCTAAAGCGTTTTGCTGATGACGACTACGAAGCAGAGTTTAAATTCTTTTTGCCTGAAGACGGGTTGGAACTTGTGCCCAAACATTACAGCGACATTTTCCGCGTGGCAGTCAACAGCGGCATATTGCACATCACAGAGGGCAATGTGATGGATGACCGCGAAATAAGCGATTACATCATTGACCAAGCATCCAAATACGATGTTAAGGAAATTGGCTTTGATGCCTACAATGCCGCCTCATTGGTTGCCCGTTTGCACGATGCTGGATTGCCTGTTAAGAAAGTTGGGCAAGGTATGGCGGTGTTAAGTAACCCAAGCAAGCACACTGAAAAGTTAATTATGAATTACGGCATCAAGCATGATGGCAACCCGTTTGTGGGTTGGCAGTTAGGCAATTGCGAGGTATATACAGATGTCAACGGAAATGTTAAAGTCCGAAAAAACGAAAACGACAAAAGCGCAAAAGTGGATGGCATAATTTCTTTAATCATTGCCATGCACTGTTCGTTAGACAATCCGACAATGAGTGGTTTTGGTTTCCGCACTTTTTAAAGGTGAAACATGGGAATATTAGATAGGTTCATTGGAAAAGGTAAAGATTCCAAAGAATCCAATACACTTTTCGGACAAACCGCGTTAGGCAACAACATTGTCTATCAGGGAAACAATAAGAATCAAACAGTAAATACGCAGATTCTGTATGTCACAACTGCGAGTAGCACCAACGCTGGTCGCCCTGTTGATACTTCACTTTTAACCCGCAATAGCACCGTGATGGCTTGTGTTGGTGTAAAAGCCCGAGCAATTGCACAATTGCCAATAAACATCATGGCAATGGGTGAAGATGGCAAATATGTCAACGCATTGACTGACCCGAATGTGGGTGTGCGCGACAAAATTAAAGCCAAGCAAGTTTATTCATTGCTGACCACGCCAAACAATTTTCAAAGCCAATACGAATTTTGGTATCAGTGGATGATGTGGCATGAATTGCTAGGCGAAGCGTTTACGCTGTGGTGGAGAAAAGACCAAGCCGAATCTACGCAAACACCGTTGGAAATGTACGAGTTGGACAGCACACTTATTGCTGTAACCATCACGCCCACAAGATACCCAAGCTACCGCCTGTCAACGCCCAGTTACGGGTTCAACAAAGACGAACCGCTTGCCGCGCATCAGGTCATGCACTGCAAAGACATGGCATGGCAAGGCTCGGCTGGCTTTAACAAAGGCATATTGGCGGCTGAACTGGTTGGGCTTGACCAAGACATTGACTTATACGCCAACTATGTGATGCTGAACGGCGCAAAGCCCAGCGGAATGTTTATTACTGATAATGTGATTCCTGATGCTAAGTACAAGGAAATTGCCGCACGGCTTAAAGAAGCATGGTCGTCTATGGTGGGCAGTCAGCAAACTGACAAAAGCAAGCCGGGTCAAGGGATGCTACTTGACCAAGGCATGAAGTATGAACCGCTGAAAATGTTAAGTTTGCAAGACACTGATTTGGCAAACCTGAAAAAGCAAACCATGAACAGAATCTGCGGTTTGTATGGCGTACCGCCAGCGATGTTGCACATTGGCGACCAAAAATACAACAACACGCAGACCATGTTGGATGAGTTTTACAAGTCCACCATGTACCCGATTATTGTTAATGTCCAGCAAAAGCTGAAAGCGTCTTTGTTTAAAGGCTACCCCAATTTGTGTGTTGAGTTTGACACGCAAGACTTTTTGAAGGGTGCGCCACTTGACCAAATGAACTATGCCGTGGCTGGTGTTAACGCTGGAATCATGACGCAAAACGAGGCGCGAGAATATTTGGGTAAAGCGCACATGGAAGGCGCTGACGAATTAAAAGACAGCGGCAAATCCGAACCGATTAGCGGCACAAGCCCACAAGACACGGGTGGGGGCGGTGGCAATCAAACACGAAAAATGAATATTGGCAAATAAAATGACTACCATTTTTCAAAAAGTGGTAGGATTATTGCAAGATTACAAACCAGTAGGTAAGCCGCCTCGCGGTAGACCACCTAAAACAATACAAGACATTGACCGAACAAAAGTCGATGAGGTAATTCATGACAAAAAACTTGATGATGGTATGCGAAGCCAAGCTGGTCATGGAGGCGCAAAGCGCGGACAAAGAACCAACTGGAAAGATTGAAGCCCGTGTTACCACATGGGGTGCAAGAGAAGGCGCAGATGGTCGCAAGTTCAACTATCAGCCCGAAGGTTTTATGGATTGGGCAAAAACATTTAGCGAAGAAGGCAAGCCATTGCCAATGTTTTTAAACCATGCCGCTGACGCAATGCCTGTTGGCGAATGGACGCAGTTTGAATTTGACGATGATGGCATGACTGCCACAGGGCGTATTTACCTAAACACCACCGCTGGCTCGGATTTGTATCAAATCATGACTGAATCGCCAATGATGTTTGGCGGTGTTTCTGTTGGTGCATACGCTGACGAATACCAGTGGGTCAAAGAAGATGGCACAGCAATGACTATTGGCAGTGACGACCCATACAACGATGGATATTTTCAAATCACTAAAGGCGGCTTGCGTGAAGTCAGCGTGGTGATGTATCCGAACAACCCACAAGCAGAAGTACACAAGCTGGAATATTTCCGTGCCGATGGTTCTGCCAATTTAAAGAATTTGGAAAAGGCTCTGCGCGAAGCTGGGATTTCCAAAAAGGATGCGGTCACCTCCGCATCTATCTTCAAAAAGGTTTTGGAACAGCGCGATGCAGTCCAAGCCCCGATTGAAAATGCGCCACAACAGAGTGAGTCCGATGTGGATGTGACCGATGCTGACATTCTTGCCGCACTTGAAATGCGCGAGTTGTCAAAACTGTTAGATAAACGACTGAAAGGTTAATCATGTCACAAGTCATTCTTGACAAACTGGACGCTATCGAAGCAAAGCAAGTCGAAGCCGTTCAAGCAGTAGAAGCAAAAATCCCCGAAGCCGTGGAAGCTGTCAAAGCTGAAATGGCAGAAAAGATTTCTGCATTGGAAGCAAAAATTTCCAGCGTACAAGCACCCGCAATTATCCGCGCACCCCACAAGACCATTCGTGGCGATGTGAACCGCGCAGTGCGTGAGCAATTGAATTCTTTTTACAAGGCTAATAACCGTGTAGAAAAAGAACTCAAGATTTTTGAAGATGAAAGCCAATATGATGCGTACTTGCGCGAAGCCTCAGCGTTGACCGCTGGCGGTAACAACCAAGGCGGTCGCACTGGTTACGACCCTGTGTTTGTTGCATTGCGTTTGGCTAACCCCATGCGCGGTTTGTCACGCACCGTAGCCACCGATGGTTCAAGCTATCAGTTCCGTGTAAAAACAGGCAACGCTGGCGCGGCTTGGGGCTACACCATCCAAAATAACGGTGCGGCGACAACCGAAGACACAAGCATTTGGCAATTGGTTTTGCAAGATTTGAATGTGCAGTTCCCAATCCGTACTGCGGCATTGGACGACATTGATGGCTTGGAAGGCAATGTCGTTGACGATATGTTGGCAGAATTTGCACAAAGCGAAGCCCTGTCAATGGTCCAAAACAATGACCAAGCCGCACAGTCTGGCACAAACCCATACGGTGGCACAAACGGCTTGCGTGGTCTTGACCAGTACGCTGGTGCAAATGCTACTTATGCGGGCGGCACTTCCAGCACAGCGTCATTCGGTACAAGCGGCACAGGCTCAACCACAGGCTTGCACAGCTTGGCAACTTATGACCAATTGACCACCAACGCTAACACTGTTGGCGCAAATAATATTGCATACAAAGATGTGATTAACCTGATGTACGCATTGCCACAACAATATTGGACAAGCAATGCCAAGTTTATGGTTAACCCAATCCTTGCCCAAGCAATTCGTGGTCTGCAAGACACCAATGGTCGTCCCATCTTCAATTCAATGGAATCATTGAACCCTGATGGCATCATTGGTCAAATGCTGGGCTTTGATGTTGTGATGAACAAGTATTTGGACAACCCATCACAAGCCACCACAGGCGCGGCTGGAACAAACAGCTTGTACCCCATGTACTTTGCTGATTGGTCACGCTTCCACACCATTGTTGACCGCCTGAACATGGTGATGCGTAGATACGACCAGACTGCGCCCGGCTTCATCACCTTCTACGGTGAAAAGCGTTTGGCTACATCTGTGCGCGACCCGAACGCTGGCGTTCGCTATCGTTCGACAGGCACATCAACCTGATAGTTGCCGTTGGGTGGGGGGCAAAAATCCTCCACCCTTTTTTCAGCAACCTTTTTTGGAATCATCATGAGCATTACCGAACGAATCCTGACAGGCATTAAACAAACACTAGAAACTGGCGACCGAATCAAAATTGATTTGCGCGAAGCCTCAGCTATTACAGGTTCGGGCGACAATGTTGGTGGTCGGACATATTTTGATGATGCATTTGCAAAACTGCGTTATGCAAACCCATTTCGTCAAGGTGCGCGACAAATCAAAGTCAGCGGCTCAAGCGTTCAATTTGTAGCCAAGACAGGTAATGCGGCATCGTCTACAAACCCATGGGGTTACACATTTACACCAAACACAGGTTCACCAAATATTGATACGAGCATTTGGCAATTGCCTACTCGCGTATTGGTTGCACAGTTACCTATTCGCACGGCAGTGATGTCTGATGTAAATGGCTTGCAAGCAGAATTGGTTGAAGATTTGATGATGGAATTCAGCCAGTTAGAAGCGCAGTCAATGGCATCCAACAATGACCAAGCTGGCTCAACCACCACAACCACAGGCGCAACAAATGGTCTGCGCGGTTTGAATTATTACCTTGGCACGGCTGGTGCAGTTTCTGCGTTTGGTACAAGCGGCACAGCCATTACAAACGGCATACACACAATTGCCACTGTTGGGCATACGCACACAGCGTTAGATTACGAAGCATTGGTGGATATTGCTAATGCGTTGCCGGGTCAATATTGGGCAATGCCGGGCACGGCATGGATGATGAGTCCATCAGCTTTGCAAGAAGTCCGCAAATACGCCCACGGTGGTGGCGGCTATTCATTGGTTGAAACAGGAACAGAAGATGGTGGCGCGGGTGTGTTTATCTTTGGCTTCCCTGTTGTAGTTAACCCGTACTTGGATGCGTTTGGCACGATTGGTTCTTTCCCAATTTACCTAGCCAACTGGACAAGGTTTATGACCATTGCGGATGTGGAAGAAATGACCGTGCAAGCAATGGAACAAACCGCACCCGGCTTTATCACCCTGTACGCAGAAAAACGCATGGTCAGCACCGTGCGCGACCCATTTGCTGGCGTTCGTAGCATCGGGACATAACCATGTCTGTTGACCAACTTGGCTATTTAACGATTGGTGCGCCCACACGCAATCCATTCAATTATGAAAAAATTGAGCAGATTGCGCGGGACAACGCAACCGCATGGTTAACACTTGCCGAGATTCGCCAACAGCTTAACTTGTTTGACGACACAAGCCAAGACACATACCTTGGGTCTTTAGAACTTGCAACACGCCAAGCCATTGAAGACTATTTGGGCATGAGTATTTTTGCCACAAGTTATCGTGTGTACTACAACGCGACCAGTTTGTACGGCACACCGTTAGCATTGGATTTGCCCGAAGTGTCGCAAAACAATGCCACACCCACAAGCGGAGTGACTATTTCCGCAGTCAAGTATTGGAACGATGCGACACCGCCAGTATTGACTACGGTAGACCCAGCCACATACTATTACGACAACAGCGGCAACAAGGTAGTTTTGCAGACTTTGCCTAGTGACTTGAATAGCAACATGACAAGCCCTGTCTATTGCGAGTATGTGTCACCAGCAAACCCGATGGCGGCTTATGCAGTCATTAAACAGGCTGGCTTGCTGTTATTCACACACTTGTACAACCATCGCAGTGATACGACCGAAGGCAATTCCAAGCCGATACCTTTTGGCGTTGCTACTTTGTTAAGAAGTTACAAACCACTGGTGATGTGACATGGTTGCGCGGTATGAAAACATTGCTGTAAAAACATTGTCTTTTGCCAAGAGTGATTTTGGCGAACAGACGACAACGCAAACGCTTTGGTTTAATACTCGCGCTAGAATTCACAGTGTTGCAAACAGCGTTCGTATTGCTGACAAATACCGCGTTTATGCTGATGTGGTGCAGATGACGCTGAACTACACACCCAACATAAAGACGATTATTGATAACCAAAACGCATATTCAGTTGCGTGGCGTGGCTACGATTGGCGCATTGACAATGTGCGCGAAATGGATGACAGGCAGTTTGCCCAATTCACTTGTGTACGCAATGACCCTGTGGTGGCTGTCTAATGGCGACACAACAAAATCCAGTCCAGTACGCCAAAGCAATCCAATTCCAATTGCAAAGCATCGTCACGCCTGTGCCTGTATATGCAACCTTTAACCGTAACTTTGCCATTGAGCCAAAGTTCATTACTTGGATGTTAAGAAATGTTCACCAAGAAGTTTTTACTGGGCAAACTCAAAGCAATAAAAGCATCGACCGTCCAGTTTTTCAAATCAGTATTTTCACGCAAGTGATAGAAGATGGTTTCACAATTTCCAACCAAATACTACAATCCTTGCACGGGTACAGTGGTTTGTTTGGTGGCGTGACCAACGGGTTTTGGATTGCCAAGGCTGATGTGCAATGGTTGTACAACAGCTATGACAACGAAGACAAACTGGGTCAGGTCTTTTTAGACTGTACCCTTGACATCCCAACATAAGACACGAACAGCAACGAATCGGGGGAAAACAAAATGCCTTTACCATCAAAAGTCTTACCGGGGTTTGTAGCCTCGCTATATGCGCAACCAAGCGCAACACCCACACCATTGACGACCGCGCAATTGGGTACGCTTGGCAATGTGTCTGCCATCACAATCAGCGGCAATTTGGTGCAAGTGGAAGCCGTACCCGCATTTGGTCAAGACGATGCAGTTGCAAATTACGGCGTGGCTGGTTCGCGTCAATCGGACAAAATCCCGACCCAAAGCGCACCCACCAGCATGACGATTACTGCCGCATGGAATCCTAGCGACACAGTGCTGTTATTAATCCGCGCAGATGCCTATTCTGGGCTGATAGACCGCACTTATGTTATACAGGCTACCGATGGTACAGGCACGGTCAATTACGCCTTTAATGCCCGTGCAAGTCAGTGGCAGATAGATGCCCAGCCCGGTGCGGAGGCAAAGGCGGTTTTTACATTACATCCCCGTGGCAACGAATACGGCTGGACAAACACAGCCTAAACTGGAGAAACTCAAATGGCATTACCTTCAAAAGTTCTACCCGGCTTTGTCGCATCAATGTGGATGCAGACAACGGCATCCCCGTTCAGCACTGCAAACTTGGCTGTTTGGACAGCGCAAGTCGCAACCATCGTTGGCACATCCGCTGGCGGTACAGGCGCGGCTGGCACTGCATTGGCAACCATCGAAGCAGTTCCCGCATTTGGTCAAGATGACGCAGTTGCCAATTTCATGGTGGCGGGTTCACGCCAAAGCGACAAAATCCCAACACAATCTGCGCCCACATCACTGACAATCACAGCGGCATGGAATCCGTCAGACGCTGGTTTGCTGTTGATTCGTGCAGACGCATATTCAGGTCTTGTTGACCGCACTTATGTGGTGGCGGCTTATGATGGAACGAACACTGTTGCTTATGCTTTTAATGGTCGTGCTAGTCAGTTCCAAATCGACCCAGCACCCGGTGCGGAAGCCAAATGTGTTTTCACCATCCATCCTCGCGGCAATCAGTTCGGTTGGAGTAACAGCTAATGAAAGTCGCTGACGCTGTTGAAGTGTTGGCGAACACCCACCAATCCCTTGACGCAGTAGCGCGGGGGTTGGAGGTGAAAGCCAGTGAAGTGGCAACCGCACTTGCCAAAGCCAAAACCGACACTGTTGAGTTTGTGTGTTTGTCAGTGCTTGCCAAATACAACCCAGCGCAAAGCGCACCACCGCCTGACCCACAGGAATAAACATGACAGACACGACAATACAGAACACGGCAGATTTATTAAGTTTCTTGGTTCAGCAAGCTGAAACTCGCAAAGATTGGTTCGGCTTTACGCAACAAAAAATGACAGCCGTTAGTCTCGCGCATGAGATTGCGGCTCGTCATGCTGACAAAATGTCACCCAGCGAAGTGGTGGAATACGCCAAAGAATTAAACGAATTGCTTTTTCATCGCTTGATTAAGCCCGGCGCATGGAGAATTTGAAATGGCAAAAGTCGCATGGAAAGTGGAAGGCTTAGACACCCTACTGCAAACATTTGATGACATTGCAAGAGAAATTGGCGACAAAAAAGCAAACAGCAAAATACTTATACCCGCCATGCGTGAGGCAATGAAACCCACGCTGAACCTTGCAAGAGAGTTTGCGCCAAAAGACACAACGGCATTGGCAAGAACTTTACAAATTGAAGCAAGGCGACCTAGTAGACGGGACAGGCGTTCCAAATATGTAACGCAAGGCGACAACATAATTGCCTTGGTAACTACCAAAGCGTTCTCGAAAAAACTCAAAAAGAAATTCTACGAAGAAAACCAAAATTTGAGTTCTACCGAACGCGCCAAGAAATTTAAAGCGTTTGCGCTGTCTACTGGTTTTCCTTACGATGCGCGAGCAATAGCGCAAGAATTTGGTTCGGCAAGAAACCCAGCACACCCGTATATGCGCACAGCATTAGAATCAGCGGGTCCAACCGTGCTTGACAAATTGGCAACAAGGATTGCGTACAGGATAGACAATTACAAATCAAGATACAGATAGGAAAACACATGACACGATTTGCAGACGCCCTTGGCGCAAAGTACCAACAACACAGAGAAAAAATATTTACCCGCAGATTTGAATTAGGCGGTCATACCTTTAGGGTCAGGATTCCGTATGTTCACGAATCCGATGAAATCTACAAACGCATAAACGAACCTGACGAAGCAAAGGTGGCAGAGGCATACAAGCAGATGACCGAACCCTTGCTTGCGCTGAAAGACCAAGACGCTGGCTTTACCTTTACCGATGACGATGTGCTGATTGAAGGTCGGTCGTTAAAAGAAGCGGCACGGCAAAAAGTGCAAGTCGAAATTAAGATAACTGAGTTTGTTAAGTTACTTGTGCCTGAGCAAGAGGGCGCAACGCTGGATGACTTAACCTATGAGGAAATTGAAGCCGAATTCCCAATGGCGGTGCAGATGCAATTGGTTGAGAAGATTGCCGAAGCTATCAGCCCGACATACAAGGAAACAAAGGGAAACTGATTGGCTCATTGAAAAGCCAAGTCATCACCGCGATGATTTTCAATGGGCACACACAAGAATCAATAGCGGAACTGGATGGGGTCACAATGGCGCAAATTCAGACTATGTATGGCGATGGGCTGATAGGCAATCAGGGGTTGTTGAATGTGCTGGGAGTGCTTACAAATGGCGTGTTTAACTATATGAGGGCGGCTAGTGCAAGCCCTTATAAACTAGCCAACATTCTTGGTAATGCGTATGATTACCTATACCCACCGCTGACTGAGGAAGAACAAAAACAACAAGCCAATGAGCAGTTGTTGGCATTTATGAGTCAAGCGCCGGGGTTCAGCAAAGATAGATTCGGGGTTACAGATGGCAAATAATGTCGGTCGTTTAGGCGTTGTCCTTGGGTTGAATACAGCCGAATTTGTCGCTGGCATAGAAAACGCTGGTAAAAAATTAGATGCCTTTGTCAGCAAGATTGGCAGTGTTGCGCAAATAGGCGCGACTGCTTTGGCGGCTATGAGTGTGGCGGCTATTAAATTTGCCGATGATATTGCCGATGTTGCCGAAGCCAATGATGTAGCAATTGATACGGTTGTTAAATTGCGTTCAGCTTTACAAAATGCTGGTGGCGAAGCTGACAAAGCTGGGGTGATGCTGTCAGCGTTTACAAAATTTATTGACACTGCGGCAAGCGGTTCATTTGAAGCACAAAAAGCATTCAAGTCAGTTGGCGTGTCGTTAAAAGACATTGGCTCAATGACGCAAGAACAGCTACTTGGCAAAGTGCTTGCTGGTCTTGAGCAAATGGATGATGCAGTTAGCCGCAATGCCAAAGCAATGGAATTCTTTTCCAAAGCGGCAAAAGGTGTAGCGTTTGACAAATTTGCTCAAGAGATGAGCAAGACCACAGACTTGACACGCGAACAGATTGAAGCCGTCAAAGCTGGCGCAGAAACTTGGGGCAATTTAGAAAACATAATAAAAAAATTACAAATGCTGTTAGTTACGGCACTTGGTCCAAGTTTAAAAGCAATCAATAATCAAATTACTGACCAAACATTTCCCAAAATTGAAATGCTTGGCAATGCGTTTAATTTTTTGGCAAGCAATATAAACAGCGCATACAAGGCGATGCAAAGCGTTGCCATATTGTTAGAAAAAATTGCTGGCTATTCACTCATCATGCAAACCTATGGCGAATCAAACGCTGGGTCAGCAGAATTAAAAAAATTAGATGAAGACACTAATAGGCGACTTGCCGAACTTAGAAACCAGCAAACAGAATTTGACAAGATTTTAAAAGGCGAAAAAATTGGTTCACGAGGTGCGGGGTTTGATGACCCTAGATTGCTCAAAGATAAAAGTGCGCCTATACGAGAAACAATTGTTGGTGTAGATACAAAAGCAAAAGCCGCAGAAGCCGAAGCTAAACGCATTTTGGAAGAACGCAGACGCTACACAGAAAACATAATGAAAGATAACGAAACAGCCGCAGAAAAACGGTTGCAGTTGTCTATCAAAGAAATGATGACTGTGCGCGACCAATTGCAAATAGAAGAAGACCGCCAAAAGTTATTAGATGAAATGGCATTGTCTTTGCAATATAGCCAAATACAATTGGGCAAGCAATTAGATTTTGAAAAAGAAATTTTTTTGCTGAATAAAGACAATAAACATTTGAAAGAATATGAAATAGATTATGCGCAAAAAATCTTGCAAATAAGGCAATTATTTGCTGAAAAAGAATATGAAATAAAGATGTTGCGCAATGAACAAAAAATAACAGCAGAAGATGAAGCCATAGCATTAGAACGCAACAACGAATTGCGCCAGCGTTCTATTGAGCTAGCAAAAGACCAATTAATGAAAATTCGCAAAGAAACAGAAGGCACAATGACGCAAGGCGTGAAAAAAGGTTTTGATGAATACATGCAAAACTTACCAAATCAATTTGAAGTGGGTAGGCGTGGGTTTGTGTCTTTAATGGGTAGTATGGAAGACGCTGTTGAACAATTTGTAAGAACAGGCAAATTTAATTTTGGAGATTTCACACGCAGTGTCATTATGGACTTGATGGTTATTCAAGCTAAAGCAAGCGCAATGAACATGATGCGTGGGTTAGGAAATATTTTTGGTTTTGGTTCGCCAAGCGTAGATTTAAGTTCTGGTGGCGAAACTTTTGGTGCAGTTAGGGCAAGCGGTTTTGCCAATGGTGGGCAACCACCAGTAGGTCAGGTTTCTATTGTTGGTGAACGAGGACCAGAATTATTTGTGCCACGCACTGCGGGGACAATCATTCCAAACAATCAACTTGCAAGTGCGATGGGTGGTGGGCAAACCATTAACTACAATGGACCATACATTGCAAACATGAGTGCCATAGACACGCAAAGCGGCATTCAGTTCTTGGCAAAGAATAAGCAAACCATTTGGGCATCGTATCAATCAGCAAATCGCGGTATGCCTGTTTCGAGGTAAAAAATGAGCTTACAAAGTATTCTTAGCATCACTGAAAATGTAAGCATCAACGACCATAAATTTGCTGGTCAAATGTTGTCGCGCAATATGCGTATCAGCACATCGGAAATTCTGACCGTACAACCATTCCAGTTCACGCTTAAGCCGATGAATTATTTGCAATACAGCATTAACCGAGATGTGTTGTCTGCATTGCGTACGGCTGACCGAATCACAGAGCAATATCTAAATTTTGGAACAACTGGCTGGCTCAATTACATTGCTTACCAAGGCGATATGACAAGTTTTCAAATAGCGTCATGTCAAATTGATACAACTGCAAATGGCACAACAGGCAAAAATATTGTGTTGACAACTTTGCCTAGCATTTCATCATCTGCATTTATTGTTAAGACAGGCGACTTCATACAAATTGACCGATATGCGTACATAGCAACTGCTAATGTGACACGCGGTGTTGGCACAACAGTCACTGTTCCTGTGCATCGTACAGTGTTAACAACCGTATCAAGCGCAATATCGGCAGTTATAGGGCAATACGGCACAACAACAAGTTTAGGCGGGTCAACCTACACAGGGACAACTTTTCCTGTTGTATTGCGTGAATATCCTACCTATACGCTTGTTCCAATGACCAATGATTCTTTTATTTCATGGGATGGCGCGTTCACAGCTTATGAGGTGGTTTTGTGAATGTCATAGCCCCAGTTAATTCAAACACAATTTGGTATGCCGATTTTATGCGGTTGACCACGGCATCAGCCACTTATAGATTTTCCACCGCGCCAACAGCAATAACTGTTTCTGCGGTTGATGCATTACCGTTTACTGCTTTGGGACAATTGGTCAGCGTTGGGTCAGCCACAAGAGACATTAAAAGCACGGCAAATGAAACAACAGTTACGCTGGTGGGCATAGATACAACTATGCTTTCTTTGGTGCTGGGAGCTGGTGTTAAAGGCGCAAAAATTGAGTTATGGCATGGCTTTTTTGACGCGGCTGGCGCACTTATCACCACAGGCGGCACTGGTGGGCTTTACCAATATTTCACAGGCTTTGTAAACAGTTTTAGCATCAATGAGCAATGGTTTGATGAAATCCGTGGATATGTTGGAACAATCACGGTCAGTGCATCTAGCATTCAATTGGTTTTGCAAAACCGCACGGCTGGCAGATACACCAACGACAACGCTTGGCAAACTTTTACGGCTGGCGATACCAGCATGAACAGGGTTAACTTTATACAGACTATCAATTACGCTTTCGGAAAAACACCCGGCACATAGGACAGAAAATGATAAGACACGCCAATAAATTTGATATAGATGAAATTGTGCGAATGCTCAAAGCATATCGTGACAACGCACCAACGCAATTCTTGCGTGATTCCAGCAATCAAGAACACATAGAAAAATTGTTAAGCAACATCCTTGCTGGCGCGGGTTTTATTCTGCTTGCCACAAAAGAAGAAGATGTCATTGGCATGGTCATAGCCGCTTTGCACCCAAACATTTGGAATCCTGACATTACGCAAATTAGCGAAATTGCTTTTTGGGTTGATGAGGAACATCGAGGTGGCAGAACAGCTTATAGATTGCTTCATGCCTACATACAGCAATGTGAAGAATTAAAGCAAGATAACCGCATACATTTTTTTAGTGTCAGTAAAATGAGCAATAGCCCCGATTTGTCGTATGACAGATTCGGCTTTGAAAAGTTAGAAGAAACTTGGATTAACTAGTCATGCCCGGTTCAATAATTGTTGCGGCTTTATTACCATCGCTGACTGGCTGGGCGGCTACTGCGGCAGCTTTTGCCATCAATATGGTCGTGACAACGATTATTGCCAAATCCTATACGCCTAATTCAAATCAAAATACTACACAAGGCGACCAAAGCAACCCCGGCAATCCAGCGCAAGTTCCACCCGCTGGTGACAATAAATTGCCCGTTGTTTACGGTTCGGCTTATGTTGGCGGCATCATTACCGATTTGTCTATCACTAGCGACAATCAAGTTTTGTATTACTGTTTGGCGTTAGCAGAAGTCACCAATACCGAAAGCGGTGGAACGCCTGACACAATTACATTTGGCAATATTTATTGGGGCGGTAAAAAAGTTGTATTTGCCGCCAATGGCTACGATGTTGCATCTTTGTTAGATGAATCCACTGGCTTGTCTGACACATCGGTGGCTGGCAAATTGTCCTTTTATCTGTATCGCAATGGGTCTACAAACCCAACAAACAGCGCATTCAACGCTTACAGCACATCGGTGATGGGCAACACTAATTTAGTGTACAAATGGGACAGCACAAAATTGATGACCAATTGCGCGTTTGCAATTGTAAAAATTCAATATTCGCAAGCGGCAAATTTACTTGGTTTACAACAAACACGGTTTCAAATTACCAACTCGCGCAGTGCGCCCGGTGATTGTTTTCAAGACTATTTGTTTTCTACGCGATATGGTGCGGCTGTGCCAAGTGCCAATATTGACAGCACAAGTCTTAGCGCACTAAACACATATTGCAATCAATTGATGACTTACACGCCATACACAGGCGGCACAAGCACTATTACGCGGTTTAGATTTGATGGCGCGTTAGACACACAACAACCCATTATGACCAATTTGCAATACATGGCTACTTGCTGTGATTGCTTATTGCGTTATAACGAAATCACAAACACATGGGGCGTAGTTGTACAAAGCCCAACTTATACGGTTGCAATGGCACTGACTGACAGCAACATCATCGGGTCTATTAATGTAACGCCTTTGGACATTGCTTCTACTTTTAACATTGCGGAAGTTAAATTCCCTGATGGCACGGCACAAGACAGTTTTAACAGCGCGACATTTAATTTGGCAACAATTAACCCGTCTTTGCTGTACCCAAATGAGCCTGTCAATAAACAAACTATCAATTTGCCGTTGGTCAATAACAGCGTCAGGGCGCAAAACCTTGCCAACCGATTCCTTGAGGCTTGCCGTGAAGATTTGCAAGTTCAGCTAACAATTAACTACATTGGCTTGCAATTAGAAGCTGGCGATATTATTTCCCTGACCAACACAAATTATGGCTGGTCAGCAAAGTTGTTCCGCGTTGCCAAAGTCACAGAAAATTACGATGCAACAGGGCAAATCACTGCCACTCTGTTATTGACTGAATACAACAGCGCGGTTTTTGATGATGCAAATATTACGCAATTTACGCCATCGCCCAATACGGGTTTGCCAAGCATCAATACATTCGGAACAATACCGACACCAACAATAACGCAAAGTTTTCCAAATACTTACCCGCCATATTTTCTTGTTAACACAACGACTTCATCGGCTGGAATTGTTGATTATGTGGAATGTTGGTATTCGGCTTATGCTAATCCAACAACCGCACAATTGATATTTGCTGGCACTACCGCCATTGCTTCAAATGGAAACCCGTGGTTGCCAAATACTGCGTTGACGGTTAATTTGAGTAATATTGCGCCCGGCAATTGGTATTTCTTCACCCGCATGGTAAACGCTATTGGTTCAAGCCCATATAGCGCGGCTTCTACTGTTTTCGAATGGCGACCCACAACGGCAACCTATGCATTGAAATATTTGGTCGTTGCATACGCTGACGATGCAATTGGAACAAACTTAAGCGCATTGCCAACCAACAAAACATATTACGGCTTATACAACAGCAATTCCAGTAGTTTCAGCACAACCGCAGGCGATTACACATGGTATTTGGCATCGCCAGCGTTTGGAACGGCTAACAAACTGTGTTACATCAATCGCACAGGGCGGCTTTTCAGCTTTGGTATAGCACCAGCGGCATACGCATCGGGTACGGCTTCTTATGTGCCTACATCCACATTTGACGATACCGCATGGTCTGCTTTGCCTGACGCTTCAGATTACATTGATTTGGATGTACGCACGGGGCAATTAACACGCACAGGCACAACATCTACTGGCGGTGGGCAATTAGCGATTGCCAATAATCCAAATGGAACGCTGGTTGGGCAATTACAGCAATTTTTGACCTTTCCCGGTGGCGCAAGCACTTACACAGGCACAGCGGCAAACATCACTATCGACATTTATGGTCGCGTGGTTGGCTTAATACCGCCTGATGGGTTTTATTACACCAGCAATGAATTTGTGGCTACGGCTGGACAAACTGTATTTACACCACCAGCACGACAAGCCAATTACATTACGGGGCAAGATTGGGTGTTCCGCAATGGCGTGTTGTTAGACACAACCGAATACACCGAAAACAGCACTACTGTGACCATGAACACGGCTTGCGCGGTGGGCGATCAAGTGGCAATTTTGTCTTTCAGGTCAGTAAACGCCAACGCAATAGCCTATGAACCATTGGGCATGAATTACTCTAGCGGTTCGGGTACAACCACTTGCACATACATTAACCAAACATATCAAACCATATCCGCTGGTGACAAATTAACATTTAGCAATACTGGAACGCCTACGCAATATACAGTTTCCAGCATCAATTACACGACTAAGCAAATTGTGTTTACGACTTCATTTACATCTGCGGCTGGTGCAACCATTTATCGCGCAAGGGCGGCTAACGCGGCATATCCATCGTTTAGCCGTTGGACAACCACGCTGACAGCGGCATCGACTTTTACGCCAACGACATTCCAGTTTTACTCAGGCGCGGAAACGCTGTTTATCAATGGCGATATTGTGAATGACCAAGACTACGATTTGGTTGGTGGACAAGTTAACAATTTTCCTGATGTTGTCACAGGCAATATGACTATTTTCCAATTTGCGTTAAATAATCTTGGCGTTCCAAATGGATCACCCACGCTGGTTTCTTTTAACACCACAATAGGTCAAACGGATTACACATACAGCTATGACCCAAATGCTTTTGAGTTGTACAACAATGGCATATTGCAAGTGGATGGCTCAGACTATACAACCGCATCAGGGTTGTTTACACTAGCGGTAGCACCAAATTCTGTGCTGAACATTTTGTCGGCAGAAACATTTAATAGGACAGGGGCGGCTTAATGACTCAGGCATTCAATCTTTCACAGCTTGCCAATGGTGTTAATACCAGCGGTCAACTTAACGCATCCACATATTTATATAACCAAGTGCCTGTGGCAAATGGCGGCACTGGCATATCTGCTTTGCCTAGTGGGTATATTCCTTTTGGTAACGGTACAAGCCCATTTGGCTCTAGCAACAGTTTAGTTTGGGATAGTTCCAATGTGCGGTTGGGCGTGGGCACGGCAACACCAGCGGTAAAAATGTCCATTGTCGGTACGGATGCGTTGTTGATTCCTGTGGGCACAACGGCACAGCGACCCGGCACGGGTGCTACGGGTTATTTGCGCTTTAACTCTACGACTTCACAATTTGAAGGCTACAACGGCACTGCATGGTCATCGGTGGGCGGTGGTGCTACTGGTGGTGGTGGCGATCAAATATTTGTGCAAAACGGGCAAACAGTAACAACGAATTACACAATCACAACTTCATTCAACGCAATGAGCACAGGACCAATCAGCATTAACTCAGGCATCACGGTCACCGTACCCAGTGGTAGCGTTTGGGTCGTTCTTTAAGGATAAATCATGCCAACAACAATTAGCGGAACTTCAGGTATTACTTTTCCAGCGGGCGGTACAGACAATATAACAGGCGCGGGCGTAGGTACAACAGATACACAAACGCTGACAAACAAAACAATAACTAGCCCCACAATCAATGGTACGCCTGTTATGGGCGCAAGTGTAATTACCTCTGGCACTGCGGTTGCCTCTACATCAGGTACAAGCATTGACTTTACTGGCATACCCAGTTGGGTAAAACGGATTACTGTAATGTTTAGCAATGTTTCAACAAATGGGTCAGCAAATAAACTATTGCAAATTGGAACAAGTGGTGGAATTCAAAGCACAAGTTATGACAGCACTTGTGCAATTACTGGTCCAACTACTGCGGGAACTTCAAGCACTGCGGGATATATCTTATGGAACTCAGCGGCATCTGAAGCACTTTACGGTCACGCAATAATTACTCACATGGGGTCTAATTTATGGGTGTGTAGCTCAACTTGCAGAATTACTACAAGTTATGTGCAAATGGCTGGCGGGTCTGTAACACTCTCAGGCACACTAGACCGCATACGCCTTACAACAACCAACGGCACTGATGCGTATGACGCAGGTAGCGTAAACATCATGTATGAATAAGGAAACAACATGACAATAAAAATCACAATACCCAACACATCGTCAGATACGCTGACATTCGGTTCAAACAATACGCCCACAGCGGCTCAAATTGCTGGTATTGACAGCGGTTCAAGCAATGGGCAATTAGCCATTTACACGACTGCATCAGGCACAAGCACAGAAAGAGTTAGGGTTGACTCCTCTGGTAATGTGGGGATTGGTACGAGTTCGCCAAGTTATAAATTGGATGTGCGTAGTACATTTGCTGTTTTGGATGGTTCATCCAACATTGGCTTCTATGCAAATGGAAGTGCATATACCCAAATATGGCAAACGCTTCAGTCTACAAATGATTTTATTATTCAAACAACAGCGTCTAAATATATATCGTTTGGAATAAATAGCGCAGAAAAAGTGCGTATCGACACCAGCGGTAACTTGCTGATTAACACAACAAGTGCTTATGGCGGTACAGTTTTTAAATTAGAAGTCAATTCAACCAACTATTGCATGGCAGTAAATGCAACGGCTGGCGGTACAACCGACATGATTGACTTTTACAGTTCTGGCACATTTGCTGGGAAGATATCGTCCAACGGGGCAACAACCGCATACAACACATCATCCGATTACAGATTAAAGGAAGATGTGCAACCAATGACAGGCGCATTGGCTAAAGTATCTGCGTTAAAACCAGTGACTTTCAAGTGGATATTAGATGGCAATGAGGGGGAAGGATTTATTGCCCATGAGTTGGCTGAAGTTTGCCCATACGCTGTTAATGGGGAAAAAGACGCAGTTGATGCAGAAGGAAATATTCGTCCTCAAAGCGTAGACACATCATTTTTAGTAGCCACATTGACAGCGGCAATACAGGAACTCAAAGCATTGACAGATACACAAGCATCAACCATCACAGCCCTGACAGCACGAATTGAAGCACTGGAGAAAAAATAATGGCAGTCACAATCAACGGCACAAACGGGGTTGTCTTTAACGACTCCTCCACGCAAAACACTGCGGCTACTGGCTTTGGCTTCAAGAACCGCATCATCAATGGTGCGATGATGATTGACCAGCGTAATGCTGGGGCGAGTACGGCTGTGTCCGCCGGTAATGCTTTTTTTGCTGTAGATAGATTTACTGGCTATTTCGGTTCATCTGCAACAGGGTGTACTACACAGCAGTCATCAACCGCACCGGCTGGTTTTATTAACTCATTGAAATTTGCAGTCGGCACTGGCGCTTCGTCATCTTCAACGCAGACAGCATGGGTTGGTCAACGTGTCGAAGGTTTGAATGTAGCCGATTTAGGTTGGGGTGCCGCTGGAGCCGCAAGTGTAACTCTGTCGTTTTGGGTTTACTCAAGCATGACCGGCACTTTCTGTGCAAACATTCAAAACTCTGCTGTCGATAGAAGCTATGTTGCAACGTACACCATTAGCTCCGCAAACACATGGGAATACAAAACGCTGACAATCCCCGGAGACACCTCCGGCACTTGGTTAAAGACCAATGGCGAGAACATGACCATTAAATGGGACTTGGGTTCTGGTAGCAACTACAACACGACCGCTGGCGCGTGGCAAGCTGGCAACTATAGAAACACATCGGCACAAGCAAACTTGATTGGTACATCCTCGGCCACCTTCTACATCACCGGAGTCCAGCTAGAAAAAGGCTCAACAGCAACGAGCTTTGATTACAGACCTTATGGGACTGAGTTGGCTTTGTGTCAGAGGTATTATGAGAAATCTTATGATATTGGAACAGCACCAGCAACCAATACAACCATAGGAACTTTTAATTTTTCTGGTTCTTCTGAAGGAAATGGAAATGTAATTGTTCCAATTCAGTATTCAACAAAGAGAACTGCACCAACTTTAACTGGTTATCTTGCATCAGGAACATCAGGTAGTTGGAACTATGAAAGAAGTGGTTCATCTTCAACTGGTTCAATTACTTTTGATAGAACTTCAGATAGAGAGTCAAGAGCTTATATTGCTGTAGGCTCTAACTTTGTTGCTGCTTATGTTTATGGTCATTGGATTGCCTCAGCGGAGCTATAAATGTACAAATTTGTAAAAGACTTAACCACTCAACAGAATTCAACAACTGTTGTTAGACGCACAGCAGATGGTGCTTGCATTCCATTTGACCCCGCAAACACCGACTACCAAGCCTACCTTGCATGGCTTGCAGAGGGCAACCAACCATTGCCAGCAGATGAGGAGCAGACATGAGTACCATATCCGCAGGGACAACCTCCACCACCACGTTGATACACAGTGGTGACACGACAGGTTCACTTGTATTGAAGACCAACGACACAGGGTCTGGCGGTACAACAGCAGTGACGATTGGTACAGATCAGAGCTTTAATTTCTCTGCTACTGGTCAACGCATCACTGGCG
>Ga0222712_10002295_pt1 | contig 22095 bp, 33 predicted proteins | sample C33_657DmetaG_FD_165043 | JGI IMG/M metagenome (GOLD analysis project Ga0222712, IMG submission 165043) | Estuarine water microbial communities from San Francisco Bay, California, United States - C33_657D | ecosystem: Environmental > Aquatic > Marine > Unclassified | place: USA: California... | reverse complement strand
ATAACTCGTAGAATTATTACAAGACATACGGTCATCCAACCGTACAATTGTGTGATTCATTACAAGAGTGGGTTTAAAACCGAAAGGTAAGAGGTCGTACAGGTGGTGCTGTTGTCTCCTTCTTAATTTCTCTACCAAGAGAGTTAGGATGAAACAAACTTGAAGTATGAAGATAGGGATATCTTAGGGAGTAGTTAAGTATCGTGTCGTTCAAAAGATGGCATGTCTTGGTCGGCGAACCGCTACTTTCATCATCCACAACCGCAAACTTTGTTAATTAAGGTTTAACAACTAAAAGATACAAGGAAAAGCGTTCGCCAGTCGTGATTGACAGGTCACTACATAGTCATGAGATGTTCATGGCCGTAAAGGGTCCCAAGCCCAATACGATTGTTGTGAAAGTTCTCTAAGTCCGCAAGACCTAATCAGGGTGGCAACCTTGAAGAGCAACGAGTAAAAACAGAGTAGATTACGACTTAAGGATTGGTTAATCTAATTGACCGTGACTGAGAGGTACTTCTCAAAAGGAAGTGGAAATCGGAGGAAAAAATAATCTCCTGTAAAGTCTCTCGTAATAAGGTGTATTCTCAACCTGAAGCCAAGAACCCCGACAAGAAATTGTTGGGGTTTTTTGTTTTACGGTATATTTATTAATATGAAAATAGTAATAACTGAACAACAATTCAAAAACATATTCGAGAATGATTCAAAACAACAACTAACTGAAAAATGTTGGAGTGGGTATACTCAAAAAGGTATGAAAACAATGTTTGGTAAAAAATATCCAAATTGTGTTAAAAAAGAAGCTGACGAAACAAATGAAGCTTCAAGTCCCGCACAGCAAGCGGCAATTGCCATCAATATGAAGAAGAAGGGTATTTCACCCAAAAACGAAACTTTATATGAGGATGAATATGGTTCGGTAGAAGAAACCAACTTTATTATTGGTGATTTAATAACCGAAGCGGAATATCAGGGAAGAAAAGTTCAGTTGGGTAAGATAATGCAAGGTGACATTAAAAAATTCAAAGTATATGTTAAGAACGATAAAGGTAAGGTTGTTAAGGTAAACTTTGGTTTTGGTGGAAAATCAGCCAAAGGTAAAATAATGAGGATTAAGAAAAATAATCCTGAAAGAAGAAAGAACTTTAGGGCGAGACACAATTGTGATACCCCTGGTCCAAGATGGAAACCAAGATATTGGGCATGTAGAACATGGTAATAATAATCCCTCACAGAAATGTGGGGGTTTTTTGTTTTATAAGAAATTTGTATTATCTTTGTTCCCATGAAAGAGGGGGTCAACATAGTAAACAGGAGAGCGAAGCACGAATACGAGTTCTTGGACACGTATCAGGCTGGTATGGTCTTGACTGGTGTTGAGGTTAAATTTATTCGTGATGGTAAGTTATCTTTTGTTGATTCTTATTGTATGTTTCATGATGGAGAGTTATTTATGAAAAACGTATCCATCTCAGGTATTGGTACAGACAACATCAAAAGAGACCGTAAGTTGTTACTTAGAAAACGTGAGTTGATTAAACTTCAAAAGAGTTTGGATAAAGGTTTAAGTATTATCCCTTACAAAATTTACCAAGTAAAAAATACCCTCAAGGTTGACATCGTACTTGCTCGTGGTAAAAAATTACATGACAAGAGACAGACCTTGAAGGAAAAGGATATTCAAAAAGAAATAAGTAGAACATTAAAATAAAAATTATGTCAAAAGTAGACGAACTAAGAACAAAATTCCCTCAAGTAACTAACGGAACATTCATCAAGATGGTTCAGTTTGATTTTACAGGTACTCATAAATATTTGGAGTATATGTTAAAAAATTGGGCATACGAACGCACTCAACGTGGTATGAATTATACTCTTAATCGACTTATGGAGGAGGTCAAAAAATTTGATGAATTACTACCATATCACACAAATAAAGACATTTATTCAGAGGACTTTAATCATTATCGTAAATTGATTCAAATGAACGAGAAGGCTCAAACTGTGAAAGATGACAAAACATTTGTAAAAGCAGAACATGTTGACGTACTTTACGAAGACGATAATGTCATTATGGTTTCTCCTAAGACTCATAGAGGTTCTTTAAAATATGGTGCTGGTACCACATGGTGTACCGCATCTAAAAGTAATCCTGATACATTTAAGAGATATTCCAAAAACGGATGTTTGGTTTATATGGTGGATAAGACAGAATCAACGAAAAGGAATTATCAAAAAATTGCGTTTTATAATAACTCTGGAAAAAGTTTATCAGGTGAAATTGATATCTACACTCAAAATGATAACCAAACTAGTGAGACGAGTTTAGTTAATAATGGTTGGAAACCTGAGAAATTAGCTGAGTTGATGTTAAGATATCGTGCTTATCACGTAGATAGAGAAACTGTTAAAAGAGCGAAGAACAAAGTTGAATCTCTTATTGAATCAATGAAAAACATTAACCTTGACGAACTTTATTCAAATGTAAAATATCTTGAAAAACGAAGTGAGAATGAATTCAAAGATATTAATGATTTGGTTAATACTTTTGTAAGTACCGTTGAAAAAAGTTTGGAGAAATTTAATAGTTGATTTGGTAGTTACGAATTAATCACTATCTTTGTAATCTAAATCAAAGGATATGAACATGACATCACATAACATCAAGATTCAACACGAGACTTTCGGAGTATTATTGAATGAGACATTTGTTAACCAAACTCAATTCAAGTTGTTCTTGAAGATGGTACAAGGTTGTATTGAATTGAAGAATGATTTAACGTTCTTCAACGGTGTGGATTTCCTTGTTCATATCCCTCACAAACACTTGGTGAGTTCGATTATCACGACTAACGTGGACGCTTATACTTTGGCAGAGCATTTGGTTGCCAAATCTAAAATGGAGGCATTAGAGACAAAATGATAACTATTGACGACATAAAGAAATGGGCAAAACCCCACCCTACGACTAAGTTTACTGGTAAGGGTGGTAAACAGGCTCGATTTGGTAACAATAAGGTTGAGTTTTCTATCGTAGGTGGAGATACTGGATTGTATGGTGATTTTGTGGATACCTTTGAGGTTGCGATTTTTGATGTTGAAACCAAAAATTTCATTACCAAATTTTTTTATTCTGAAGCAACCGATGATGTAATTGGGTGGATGTCGAGTGAAGAAGTTGAGAAACTTGTTAACTCGGTAGTTAAAAGAGAAGACCTAAGTATTGAGGTATAGTTTCCTTGTTTAGAAAAACAAGGTGGTGGAAGTCTGACACATCCTGTCGGTCCTAGAAAGAGAGGCTTCGGTCTCTCTTTTTTTATATTTGACCATCAAAGTGAAGTCGGAAACCTGTTTGATTATAAACACTATAAATAACCTCATCCATGATACTATCGACAAGTTCATCATATTCCCCCATAGTTCCTAAATCAATCTCATCGTATATTTCGTCCAAAGTTAGTGGTGTACCGTCATGAATAAGTTGATTATCACCCCAACTATAATTTATCCAAACTTCAAATGGAAAATAACCTTCTTCGTTATTTTGAATTATTTCATATGAATCAATAATTAGGTAAATGTAAGAACCATCTTCTCCGACCTCATCTAAATCAACTTTAAATCCAGGTTTGGACGTAGCTCCCATTTTTGAGAAGGTCTTTCCAACAAAGTCGGTAACACCTATAACACCAAGAGTCTCTAATAAATTTTCATTAAATAGGTATGGGGTATAATCTACCGCTTTAGATATATTGGATAAACTCTCTGATTGATTTGGATAATCAATTTTAGATAACAATTTAAGGTAGGATGTAAGGTTCATTAGTGTGCTTTATATTTATCAAATTCGTCATTATCTTCCCAATGAATGGCTAAATATTTTCCATAGGAAGTTTTAAGTTTCGGTTCATCTGAGTAGGTTACGCAATACATTTGATTAACCTCAATTCTATTTGTTACTTCATAGTATCGTTCATCGTATCTTAAAATGATGTATTCATCTCTTAGACGGTCAAAATCATATTCTGACATTGATGGTTCTAATTTACCTTCTTCAAGTTCGCATCGGTCTTTAATGTATTTGTCCCAAGTACAGATGTAGTAATAACTTAATTCTAATTTCTCGGTTTCAACTTCACCAGTACCATCACATTCATAACAACCTGTTTCACCATTACCACCACAATCTCCACACACTTCAGTACCGTTGCCACCACATCCACCACAACTGCTCCCATCATCTTCGGTACCATCACCATCACAGTATTCACAATTTACTTCACCATGTCCGTAACATGTTTCACATCTTTCCATGGCGGCACCATTACATGCGGGACATTCTTCATCATGGTAATTACCTGTCGTTGTGAATATGGATATGAATGCTAAATTATTTAACATCTTATCGGCTAATTTAAAATCTTGGGTGGTATTATACGAATAGATATATAATACTAATTTCACAATACTTTCACCAGGAAAAAATGAGAAGTAATCGTTTTGAGATTTATATATAGGTTCAAATAGTTCGTAGCACTCTTGTGGTGTTTTAATTTCTGATGGGAATAAATCCATCATTTTGAGTGCCAATCTTTTTAATTTATCGTTCATTAATGTGTGTATGTAATAAATGTTGCTAATGTAAAATTGTGGGTGTCCTCATATTTGTAATCAATTCTGATTATCATTGGGTCTGAAACAATACAATCTGGGTTACCTGAAATAAGTTTACCTTCTTGGGTTGGGGTATATTGTTTAATTACGGAAGTAAATTTATCACACATAATCTTCAAGTCACGTGTAAAGTAATATACATCATCCCCGTCAAGAGCCCCATCATATTCAAAATCAACTTGGACATTAACCCTATCAAGAATCCACTCACCATCTTCAAGTCGGTCTTGTTCAAAATCAATGTCAATATCACTGGTTACGAACTTTGTTTGTTCGAATTCCATTTTGTACAAGTACTTCAGCTTTTCTTTAAGACGTTCTAATTTAATCTTATCTAATCCCATAACTATAAATAGGTTTCTTTTCTAAAAATGAACTATTATATTTATAATGTAAACAATATCAATTATGTCGACATATATTATCATCACAGAAAAAGAAATTTCAGATACTCCAAATGATTTTGAATTGGGTAAACTTGTTAGAATGAAATATATCAAATCGAAGGAAAACCAAGAATGCCCGATATGTGGGGCAGAGAAAAAATGCACTCCTGAAAAAGAAAATTGTAAAAAAGAGTTGTAGAAGTCAATTATTGTTGTATCTTTGTATTCACAAAACGATATAACTATGACAAACACAACCACCAACACAAACAACATCATCAAAGTAACAGAAGGAACATTATCAAGTGACGTATTTTACGGTTCATTTAACACCGTATGTAAGGATAAAACCATCTCTGTAATGGTTTCTAACCACATCAAAGACGTTAATAAAGAATATGAATTCCGTATCGCTGGCAAGTGTCAGGCGGGTTTCATTAACATCCACGACAATAAGGGTACCGTTCGTTCTATCATCTCAGGTTATAAGAAAAACTCTTTGGTAAACATCCAAGTGAAGGTTGTTTACGATAACGGTCACGAAATGTGGCACAATGTTTATACTACTAAGGGTAACAAGTGGCACGGAATCGACAAAGGTTTCTTGGAAGTGTTGACTGTTGGTGATATGAGACAATCTTTCCCTGACATGTGTGACATGAACCTTTGGCAGAAATTGGGAGCGAAGACTTGGGCAGACAAAGCCTTCACCCAAAACTAAAAAAAATTCTGAACCCCTTGATAATACGAGGGGTTTTTTATACCTTTAAAAATAGAAGTCAAACCATTTAAAAACAAAAACTATGGAAAACCTAAAACAAAAAATCGGACAAGTAATGAAACAACTTTCATTCTACACAGTAATCACCATTAGCCTTATCGTTGGTTTCTCAATCGGGTACTACTACGACTTTGTAAAACAAAGCTATAAAAAAGAACCAAAGTTCACCTCAGTTAGAAAATCGGACATCAAATTGGCAATTGACGAGAACAACAACTTGTTAATCATCCGAGAGAGTGATGGGTCCTACACGGTCTATCAGGACTCAGTTGGATACACAATCTTTGGTCTATACGCTAAGAATATTTGGGGTCAAGCTTCCGCTCCATCAACTCCTAAAGTCGAGAAATAATGTTGAAGCGAGGACTCAACTTCCTGTATGTCTTATGTCTCATGGTGGTCGTAATGGCCTCCATGAGTCTCACAGACAAGTATGTTCGCCAGGACGAATATAGTTTAACCGAGTTAGGTGGAAAGATTAATTCACCATTCTGTTTACAGATGTACACCTCAATCGAGAAGTACAGTGAGATGTATAAAGTACCCAAGTATATTGCATACAACGTGGCGTATCTTGAAACTCGTTATCGTGGACCATTTGATTGGAACTATGACCACAGACAAATCTCTTCGGCAGGAGCTCAGGGACCAATGCAAATCATTACAAGATGGGCTCATAGTTATGCTGAGAAAAGAGTTAGTGAAAAAGAATTACGTAATAACATTGACTTGAACGTCAAAGTTAGTATGAAGATGTTGAGAACACGATATGAAATGACTCGTGATTGGATGTTGGCTTGTGGTGGGTACAACACTGGTTCACCTGTAAGAAACTCATACGCGGTGTTCGCAGCAACAAACAAGAATTATAAAAATAACTGGATTAAATATTAAGTATGCATGTAGTAGTGACGGGAGCCTATGGTTTCATAGGTTCCCATTTTGTGAATAAGTTGAAGGAGTTGCAACCTAATTGTGAAGTAACGGTAATTGATAAATTAACATACGCGGCGAACCAAGAGAACGTCAAACATGATGTTAGGTTCATCCACGAGGATATTTGGAATATAGGGTATCTCCCTGATTGTGATTACATCGTACACTTCGCGGCTGAGACCCACGTGGACAATTCAATCAAAGATGGTAGACCGTTCATGAGGACAAATGTTGAAGGTACGTTCAATTTAGTAGAGTTAGCAAAGAACCTACGAAAACTAAAGAAGTTCATTCACGTTTCAACTGATGAGGTTTACGGTGACCGAATGATTAAGGGTAAGTTGGTATTGGCGACAGAAGATTCAAACCTTCACGGTAGTTCTTACTATTCATCTTCAAAGATTGGTTCAGACATGATTGTTGAAGCCGCTGGTAGAACATTCGGACTACCATATATCATCACAAGAACCTGTAATAACTTTGGGGAGAACCAACACCCTGAGAAGATGTTACCAAAGATTATTCAGTGTGTTAAGAACGGAGAAATAATCCCTGTTTATGGTGATGGAGAACAAGTGAGGGAGTGGATTCATGCCGATGATAATTCACAAGCAATTTACAATTTGTTAATGTCGGATATCAAAAACGAAGTATTTAATATAGGGAGTGGTTATAGAATTACAAACAACCAACTTATCGCGAAGGTTGGAGAAGTGATTGGAAACACACCCAAATACGAATATGTGAAGGATAGATTGGGGCACGACAGGATGTACGGATTACATTGTGAGAAGTACATTGAAAAATTCGGACCAATCACAACCATCACATTAGAAGCCTGGTTAAAAAAAATGTTGTCCTAATTTCAAAAATGTTTTGGCAGGACCAAAATAACGCTTATCTTTGTATCAACAAATAAGGATAAGACATATGACGACTACAAACACCACCATCGAAAAAGTACAGAACTATAAAGGTACAAACTCTTTCATTATCAAAATGAAAGATACAATCAGCAAGTATAATAGATTAACTCCAAAACAAGAGGAAGTTGTTATTGGTATCTTTCAAAAAGAACAAAATGAAAGAACCATTCAAATGAACTGGCCGACTGAGGGAGAATCTATCATCTTGGCTCGTAAAATTGGACAACAATTGAAAGAGACATATGGTTTGGAATTCAACCCAACCTTGATTGACATCAGTCGTTTGTTGGCAGTTAGTCCTAAAGCGGTGAAGTTCTCAGGTAAGATGACCGTTAAACGTGGAAACATCTGTATGTGTTGTGGTCGTGAGTTAAGTGATGAGTTCTCAATGTTGACCAAGATGGGTAAGACATGTTCTAAACACATGAAAGTGGAGTACATCAAGGACAAGTCTGAGGTTGAACGTTTCCGTAACGATTACTTGAAACGAGTTGAGGAAATCGGAGAGATGGAGTTTTGGGTTCCAAAATCACAAATCAAAAAGTGGAACGGAATGACAGAAATTATCGTACAAACGATGTAAAAAATTAAATCCCCACTCTTGAAAGGTGGGGATTTTTTCTTATCATTGGTATATGAGTTACATTATTATTAAAATGGTAAAAGATGCCAGTAGAGAAAAAGAATTACCCGTCATCATCTTGGACAGTGCTGACGATGTATTAGAATTTGAAACAAAAGAACAAGCTGAGGAGATGAGACTTCGATTTGAAATCAACTCTGACTCAGGGTACAAATATAGAGTTAAAAAAATAGGTGACCCACATGATAACCATTAACAGAAAAGAACAGGAATTAATTGATGAAGTAATTCAAAACTTCGACTTCTATAAATGCCAAGTAATGATGGAATTAATGGGTTGGAGATGGATGACATATGACGGGTATAGAATCCCAACAAAGTACGATTTAATCGAGGCGGCTAAAGATAGAATTCAATCTGCTATTGAAGGGATTAAAAAGGCTGGTAGAATGAGTTTAAATGAGTCCTACGGGTCATCAAGTGGTGGATTGAAGGCAACAGTATACAAGAACCGTTACGACCAAATAACTTTCATTAAATTGGAATTTATATTGACTGAATGGGATGCAGGAGATGATTAAAATATGAAGACAAAGAAACCAAGTGCAATTGTTTATAATTGGGATAGACAAGGAGAGGTAACATTAATCTCTGATGTTTATTTTGAAGAGTACCTCCACGATGAGGTGATAATATATTCTCTACCATACACAAATGATGTAGTGGGGGATTACTCAAGGTATAAGCCTGATTTGATTATATCGGTTGGATTTGATATTGACATCCCGCATTACCATTTACGTAACATACACATCGCATATCCACATTCATTACCTGATAATGTATTGGCGAATGATATTGTATGTAATACGGTCTTCAAACACTGTGAGGTCAACCGACCAAGGTTCTCAATCTTTACTCCAACTTACAAAACAGGTGAACGTATCAGAAGAACGTATCAAAGTTTGGTGGACCAAACCCTAACAAATTGGGAATGGGTGGTTGTTGATGATTCACCTGATAATGAAACTTGGAACATATTAACGGAAATAGCAAAAAATGATTATAGAGTTAAATTACATCGGATTTTACCTTTATCGGGTGGGAATGTCGGTTTGGCAAAACATCGAGCGGCAACCCTTGGAAGTGGTGACTGGCTTGTTGAGTTGGACCATGATGATGCCCTGACCACAAAGTGTCTTGAGATTTGTAACGATGCCATCTTGACGCATCCTGACGCGGGGTTCTTATACTCTGACGTATGTGAGATGTATGAGGATGGTGAGATGAAACATTATGACCACGATTGGTCAGGTAATTGGTACGCTCGTCATGACAACTACTTTGACTTTGGATATGCGGGACACACTTGGGATAACGTTGATGGAAAAGAAATCTTGGCACATTGGTACCCTGACATTAATCCATTATCAATCCGATTCAACATTAGCATGCCCGACCACGTGAGGATGTGGGAAAGAAAAACGTATCATCAAATAGGTGGACACAATAAGAACACACCTGTTGCAGACGATTTGGAAATATTAATTAGAACTTTTTTGAATACAAGGATGATTCACGTAAAAAAAGTCTTATACTTTCAATATAACAATAGAAACAGCACCGTTGATAACAACGCGACTGATATAAACCGAAGAGCCCGATTGATTAGAGATTACTACGATTTGGCGATTCATAATCGTATACAGGAGTTAGGATTCCATGATTGGAATTGGGATGAAGAATTAGGTCATTCCCAAAAGTTCCAAAATAGAGTTCCAATTAGAAAGTATTACGATGAAGAACAAGTAATGAATTACATTTATGAATAAAAAAACAAAGATTGTATTGAATGCAATGGTAGGCAACGAAGCCAACACCATTACCAGAATGTTGGAATCAACGGTACCTCACATTGATTATTATGTGATTCAGTGTAATGGAAAGGAAGACAATACCCAAGAGATTATCGACACTTTCTTCCAAGAAAAAGGAGTCCCTGGATTCACTTACACAATTGATTGGGATTATCCTGGATGGAATAGAGACCACACCCTTCAGACTTGTTTGAAGGCGGACCATGGATGTGATTGGGTTCTACGGATGGACGCGGACGAAAGACTTCATGTTGATGAAGATTTTGATTGGTCCGTGTTGGATGATATTTCTGTTGATAGTTATAATCTATGTGCTCAAAATGGTGATTTAAAATATTTTAGAACTTGGTTTTGGAATGCAAGAAGACCATGGTTTTTCCAACATGATAAAAGACATGAGACAATTCATTTACCTGAAGTTGGAGAGAACTTTGAAAGAAGGATGATGCCACTTGGATTTAGACATTTGGTTTCCCAAGATGGATTTACTTGGGCGGTTCCTCGTAAATTTTTAAGGGATGCTTTGGAGTTGGAAATTGATAAAGTTGTTGGAAATAAAGTATTAGAAGATTATTATCATCTGTGGTATATTGCAAAGAGTTATGCTGACTGTTATGGTAATCCTGATGAGTTGGCCTTTGGTAAAATGCACTCTGATGAATATGCTAGAAGGTCAATTTGGTATTATGAAAGATTCTTACATTTAACCAATGATTGGGATAATTCAAAGACAGCTAAAAGACAAGATGAAATGTGTTACTTTGCATTAATTACAATGGGACAAGCTCACAAGTTTATAGGTAATGTTGATACAGCTCTTGAACATTTCTATTTGGCGGAACAATTCTCACCATTAAGAAATGAGCACTTACTCCATGCTTTGTTTTACCTTGAAGAACTTAAAAGATATGATGTGGCGCTTGACGTTGTTAATAAAATGATGCAACCTGAAAGAACAAATCCATTTCCTAACTTATCTTTTTTGATTGAAGGTAGAGCTTATTATAATACAGGTACTCTATTGTCAGAAACTAAAGACAGACTGACCAAAAAACTTGGAGAACCAACAGTGGATATGAATAGTATTTTATTTGACTTTAAATAGTATTCGCAACTTGACAAATAATAAAAATTAATTATAATTAACAGACTATAAAAAAAGATTATGAAAGTAAAACAAGCATTAAAATACAAGAAGAAATTAGCTTCAAAAATGAACCAAGAGTTCAGTAAAGTTCAAATGTATAATTCTGTTGAGGAAGGTTCAGCACGAGTTTACGATGTTGTAGAATCAATGAGAAATTGGTTGACCATGAGTGAAGAATTGGTTGAATTAAAAACCAAATTACATTTGGCAAATGCTCCTGTATACGGTAAGATTTTCCGTATGTCTGAATTGAAATCTCAGTTGTCAAACCTAAAACAATTGGATTGTGTCGATGGTAAATACTTTGACCGTTATGGTAGAGGTGAAGCAATTGTTAAAACTGCAAAAATTAGCGTATTGGAAAAAGACCAAATGGTTTTAAAAATCGAAGAAGAAATTGAAAGACTCCAAGAGGAGTTGGATGAGTATAACGCTACAACATCCATCTAAGATATTGGGTTAAGTTGGAAGAGGGAGGATAATACGTTATCTACATACATTCTAGAAACTTGATACCTGAACTGATACGTACTCAAATTTCAGTATTCAAATTGTCAAACCTTTCGAACCTTCAAATGTTAAAATTCTTTTAAACATTTTATTCAACTTTTTTCACTTAACCCTTTTTATTGTATTTATTAATAATGAAAGCATGTTTCAAAGATATTAATAAATTCTCAACCCCCGAACAAATCGAAGTTACGAAAGAGTTTGTTAAATTCTTGCAAACTCAATTACCTCTTACAGAAGACGTTTATATTACATTCACAGGTAATAGAGATATTAAGATGACCACAGGTGTTAGAATGCCAGGTCATAAGATATACGTTTTAGCTCACAAAAGATTATTGATTGATATTTTTAGAACCATTGCACACGAATGGGTTCATGAGTTCCAACATCAGAAGATGGGACTTAAAGATACCGATAAGATACAGAACATCGGTGGTCCTGAAGAAAACATGGCAAATACTTTATCGGGAATTTTCGTTAAGAAATTTGATAAAGAAAATCCCCAATACAGTAATGTGATTTACGGACAGGATTAATACTTAGATTTGCGGATTGTAAACTCCACAGTATCTCCAACATTTTGAGGTTCAATGACCTTAGTCCACAAATTATTTTCTTTCAAATGGATTCTCCAATAAGGAGTTGTCTGTAATGAATTGTCCTGACCGATTCCATGATACTCAACAGAGTCAACCACAAATTTCATTTTTTCTTCGATGACATCAGGCTTGATGGTACAAGACGACATTAAACCTACAACAAATAATATTTTAATACTCTTCTTCATAACTTTCAATTTTGTTTGTAACGTACTGACGAATTTTTTTCATGTCCTCTAATAACTTCAATCGTAATTTGTGGAATTCATCGTCCTTAATTTCCTCAAAACTTGAATAACTTTTGAAACAATACTCAATACCTTCATTGTCCATTCGGTACTGAACCATTTGCCAATTTTCCAATTCTTCTTCAGTCATAATTTTAAATTTAGACAAAGATAGGGAAAAAAATTTGGTTAATCCAAAGAAGAGTATAGTTTTATTTTTTCCTTAGCATTGGAGATTAGCCAAGGCTCAACATTTGGGATTTTAGTTAGGAAACTCAACTCATACTTATAACATCTTAATTCCTCCTCATGTGGTGGAAGTTGTATATGATTTTTAAAGTAAAATAAATGTTTGGATTCATGAATTAAGATTGCTGCAATGTTGTTAATGGAGCCAAATATCATATCTCTTTGAGTTATTAAAATTGTTGAGGTGTCCTCAACCGTAGAAAACCCACCATTCCAAAATGATATATGATTACATACCTCAGATAAGAGTTCATACTTATCTGAATCGGTATTCTTAATTAGTGTGAGAGCACTATCAACTCTTAATTTCCAACCATCTCCAATATCATCAATTTTAATTTGTGAATAAATTGGAGAGAATAATGTGACGAATAGTAATAATAGAAATAACCTCATAATTTAAGTATAAATATTAAAAAATAGTGTTGAATAGTAAATTAACAATATTTATAGTCAATAGTAAATAAAAAATAAACCAAACAAAAAAATGCTAATGAAAAAAATTCTTCTTACCCTAACGTTCTCGTTATTAACCATTTTTGGTTTTGGGCAGACAACAACTTGTCCAATACCATCCACTGCAGGTGTTTACATTAACTTGGACACCTCGTACTTGGCAGGAACCGTTGCTCAAGGTTTTACAAACGTAGACTTATGTTTCTACAACAATACCTCGACAAAGATTACTGCGTTTCAATTTAGAGTTCTCTATGATAACTCGGCGTTCTCAGGTATTGATACCATAACATCTCTGAACACATCTTTTGCTCAAAATCTGAAGTATAGTGTGAGTCAAGCTTCTGGATACGCAACAGTTACTATGACGTATACAGGTAGTTTATCTACATTTGAAATACCTTCAGGTCCGATGATTAGATTGAAGTTACACCACGTTACAGGATTCGCATCACTTACATCAATTGCGAACATGACTTTTGGTACAGTATCTACATATCCAGCAATCGCAGCTAAACAAGATGGTACAGATAATACACTAACTTTACAGAACTATGGTGGTATTATCGCTCCTCAAACAATGTCATTCAAAGGTACTTTTACCAACGTGACAGGCACAGGAGCTAAAAACTTAACTGTGGCATTGGAGAAGAAACTTAAACCAAGTGGTTCGTGGGTTCAAGTTACCAGTCAACTTACGAATGTACAAGGTAAGTTTAACTTTACAAACGTTGCAATCGACACTACAGGTTACTTTGTAAGAATTAAAGTACAAGGTGATACCATGGGTGTTGGAAACGTAATATCTGCGGCAGATGCACAGAAAGTACAGGACTATGTATTAGGTACACAAACACCAACAGGTTTTGATTTTTATCATGCTGACGTAAATGGCGACAACAACTTAACTATCTCAGATGCTTGGGGTACATTTGGTAGAATTTCAGGTAGATTCTCCGTATGGCCTAACAGCGTAAAAGATGTTAAATTCTTTACTGTAGCTCAGTACAACACAATTAATAACTCATCCACTAACTATACTTCATCAATTGCGGGAGCAACTAACTTCACTTTTGACATTGTTGCAGGACAACCTGACTCAGTTACTTACTATGTTTTAGTACCAGGTGATGCGAACGGGACAGGTTATCATATGGCTCGTGTAACTCCAATAGAAGTGTTAATTACACCTCAACCAGGTGTTGAACATCAAATCTATAACGTAATTGATAGTAGAGTTGAATATGATTTCCCAACAACAACTATCGAAGTTAACGTACCAAGATTAACAGTACAAGAAGGTAACTTGGTTAATGTACCTGTTAAGGTTTTAACTAACGGGGATGAACTAGGTTCATTACAGTTTGGGTTAAAATACAACGATACATTACTTGAGTTCAAAGGTGTTGAAACAAAATCGGCAACTTCAAGTTGGATATCATACTTGAACACAAACGACAATCAAATTGATTGGGGTGGGTTTGATGTAAGCAACCACTCTAAACCACTTGTTGATGGTGATGAGGTAGTTACTTTACAATTCATTGCTAAGAAACCACAGGCAGAATGGACAGTTAGTCCCTTATGGACAACAAACAAATTCGCAGGAAACAATCAATGTAAAGATTTAGAAATCACACCAACAAACGGAATCATCCAAGTATATAAAATGTCTATGGGTGGAGATTTAACAGGTAACGATGAAATAATGGTATCACCAAATCCAACCGATGACGTGACGGCAATTACTTTTAAAGTTAAAGAATATGGACCAGTTAAACTTTCAATTAAAGATTTAATGGGTAGAGAATATCAAGTTGTTTTGGACAGTTCAGTACCAAAAGGAGAATATTCATATATGGTTGATTTAGGTAACTTATCACCAGGAGTTTATGTGGCAATGTTAAGAAGAATTGACACAAACATCGCAACAAAAATAGTTGTACAATAATTATAATGAGGTCACTTCGGTGGCCTCTTAGCCATAATAAATAAACAATAAACTAAAAAACAAATATTATGTCAGAAGAAACAAATGAAACAAACGACGGTACTTGGTCAGGTCTTAAAAAGACTATCATCGGGGCTATTTCAACAGCAATATTAGCTGGTGGTACTTACTTAACAACAACTTTGTTTGGTGGCCACGAAGAACCAAAAGAAGAAACTAAAACCGAACAAGCGGCACCTGCACCTGTAGTTATTAATGTACAACAAAATCAGGAAAATAAACAAAAGGTTGAAAACGGGGGAGGAACTCACGTTATCGAACGAGTAGTTGAAAAACCTGCGGCGGCTCAACCTGCACAAGCACAACCTAAAAAAGAAGAAGAAAGTTGGTAATGAAGAAGTTGTTATTGATTACACTACCATTATTTTTGTTCTCTTGTAAATCGAGTGCACAAATTGGTACGGTAAAAACTGAAGAATACCAAGCGGATTTCGAAAAGAGACAATCCATGGCTGTTGTATCAGATTACACTGATACAATCGTAATCCCAATTCAAGTTCTTAAAATTGGAATCAATGAGGAACTTTATGAAATGTACCCAGAACTTAAAGATAAAAGAGTTGGGTTAGGGGTTGCGAACATCGTGTTAGAATATTTGGAGTCGACAGACAGATTTAAGTTCACTGAAGACAAAGAAGAAATCAAACAAAAAATGATTGCACAAGACAAAGCATCTGATAAAGGTATTTCAAGTAATAAAATCGAAGTTAAGGGTAATGTAATCTTGGCTGAGTATTTTGTTTACATCGAAGTATATGACTTTTCAGTTTCTGAGGATGAGGTTGTCAAAGCAGTTGACGGAGCGAAAGCAACACAAACAACTCGATTAGGTTTACAGGTTAGGTTTGTAGATGCTGAGACAGGTGAGATAATCACAGGTAGTGGTTTAGGTGAATCATCAACAATTAAGACATCTTCAATTTTATCTGATGTAGAAGATATTAAATTTAATCAATCAACAATAGGTATTTCGACTAAAAAAGCTCTTGAAACGGCATCGTCAAGAGTAGTGTCAAAATTAATAAAAAAGGGTGTCTTTAAATCTTAAAAAAACTATGAGTTTAAAAAAATTATTAATCGGTGAAAACACGTTCACAAAAGTAGAAGACAAGAATCGTTTTTACTACATGTTACAACAAATGCAATCCAATCGTTGGAAAATTACTGCAATTGTATTGGGGTTATTTTTCTTTATCATTTTAGGTATTAACTCGGCAGTATTCTTCGGAGTACCAATTGGAGAAGATTGGAAAGAAATGTTATTAATCCTTTTAGGTGCCTTTGTTGGTAACCTAAATAAAGTTGTGGACTATTGGTTCAACTCTGAAGATAGGGACAAAATGTTAATTCAAAAAGTAGACGAGGAAGACGGGTTGTCTTTATCTGATACAAAAGAACTCTAATATGAACTTAAAGAAAATTTTTATTACATTAAGTTTTCTGTTCACAACAATTATGGTTTTAGGACAGGGGTTTTCGTATACATTTACGGACCCCTGTACCTTTAAACAAAAACAAATTTACATCGACAATCCATCAGGTAGTGTATTGTTATCGTACAATGGTTCAGTCCAAAGTTTCACTCAACAACAATTACAATTAGGTGAATTTGAACAATGGATTAATCAAGTTAATTCAACAAATCCCAACGGACCATGTAGTGGTGTTGGTTTAGCCCAAAACACAAATATGAATGTGTTAATAACTCAAAATAATATTGCGGTATTGACGAATGTGATGTCAGCATTAAACGATATAGGTTCGATTGGGGGTGCAAGTGTTGGAGGAATTGTCGAGGCGAAAGAAAAATCAGCGTCAGAGAATAACAAAAGAAAGAACAACAACTCATCAAATAATAACTCTACCACTAATGGTCAGGGTAGTCAAACCATTAACAATCAAAATCAAGGAAATGGGCAAACTAACGAGGGAAATAATGGAGATGCTGGAGCAACTCAGACAAATCAACCAAACCAAACAGGCGGAGGTACTAATCCAAATGGTGGAGGACAAACTCAAGGAAGTGGAGAAGCGTCACAGACATCAGGAGGAAACACAGGAAATCCGAATACAACAACTCAAGGAGGAGGTCAACAGACTGGGTCGACTGTAGGTGGGAATGGTTCAAATCCTCAGGGGAGTGGACAAAGTAATAATACACAAACTCCTGAGGAGACACAACAAAATCAAGGTGCCGACAACGCAAGAAGTTCATCAAGCGCTAAGGAGAAAGTTGCAAATGCAAAACAAGGAGGTATTGTATTGAATGGGGATATCGTTGTAATCAATAGTACAACTGCTGGAGAAAAACAACAATTCAAAATGAATATGAGTGTTGTTAAAAGTAATACCAACAACACAGTTGTTAAGGGCGCATTACTTAACTATACAACCAGTATTAACAACTCAAGTTTAACTTTATTCATGGGTAAGAAACTTAAGAGTTTTACAGGGATTGTTGCTAACTCATCAATGTTAAACTTTGAAAGGGATTTGTTTAATACAACTTCTTTAATGACTTCATACAAATACAAAGCAGTTACATCTACACTTGGAGTTAACTTCACAACAGGTAAGTTGGGGGATTCAAGATTCCAAAGTTTATCTGCTCTTGGTGGTGGAGTTGGAACATTCAAAGTGAGTAAGAAGATAACCAATACAACCATGATGGTTGTGGTATATTCACCCTTCGTTTATTACTATGAAGGTTTATGGTATAAGTCAGGTTGGTTATTGGTTCCATTCACAGCATTCGATTATAGATTAACACAGAAATTTAAACTTAACTTGAGCTTTAGTGGGGTTCAACAAATAAAAAGTACCACAATAAATTACCAAGTATTACTTGGAGCAAAGGCATTATTATAATATGAAAAAACTATTACTAACATTAGGATTTATTTTACCATTATTCGTTTACGGACAAAAAACGTTAAGAGATTCAGTTTATGTCAAGACTGACATGTTTGAGTTGGTGTATTCAGAGAAATTACAACAACCTAAATTTATTAGATATACGGTGCAATGTCCAAATGGAATCGCACCAAGAAAGGGTATGGACTTTTACGTTTGTGATTCAATCCTAACCTCAGATGATAAGGACTATGCAAACAATCCATATGATAAAGGACATTTGGCACCTGCGGCAGATTTCAACTGTACAAGTGAAATGTTGTTTAAGACCTTCACATACCTTAATTGTTCTTTACAACAAGAGAACCTTAACAGAACCACTTGGAGATTGTTAGAGGTGAGAGAAAGGGATTTATCCAAGACACAGAAAGTTGTTGTTGAGATTAGATGTGTGTATTCACCAAAGTCAATTGTGCTACCAACAGGTGCGACGATACCTGATGCATACTACAAGACAATCAAATACGGTAAAACTACTGAAGTGTATTACTTCAAGAATGAGAAACCATTAACAACAGATTATACCAAATACAAAATAAAATGAGAAAACTATTATTAATTCCCGTGATGTTCTTGACATCTTTAACTTATGCTCAGAACTGTTATTCAGTTAAACATGTTGAGAGTCGTGCTAATATTGAAGGTATTAGTCCAAAGAGATTTACACTTGGTGTTAAACAGATTACTGAAGAAGTAATATCAGAGAAGTATTCTATCTGTGAGGATGGTGATAGTGTTTCTGTTATTGTCGAAAGTATTGAGGCTCCAACAACAGGTATTGCAATTGGTCCTTTTGAAATGAAAAGAAAGGTCACAATTGTTACCACTAAAATAATTATTAATAATAAAGAATACATCGGAGTAGGTGAAGGTAAAGTTGATGTTAAGTCTACTTTTATTGAATTACAAGATGAAAACTTACCATTTGAGAAGTCATCATTCTCTGCGGCATTGAAGAAATCTTTAGTGGATGCGGTTAATAAAATATGAGAAAATATATAATAATATTATTTTTCATTGTGACCAATATTATGTTTGGTCAAACATTCACATATTCAGGTTATATCTATAATGCTGGTGGTGGTGCGGCACCTAACGTTCCCATAAAATTATACAAAAGAACCACACCTAACTTAGTTGGGTTTACATCTCAAAATAACTACAACGGACACTCTTATTATCGTTCTACGGGAAGTGCCAATTGGACAACTGCCAGAACTAATTGTAGTAATATGGGTGGACATTTAGTAACCGTAACTAGTTCCGCAGAGAATTCATTTATCTATGGGTTATGGCCATCAGGTTGGATTGGATTAACCGATGAAGTAACTGAAGGTACGTGGAGGTGGGTTACTGGAGAAACATACTCATACTCTTCGTGGAATTCAGGAGAACCCAACAACTCAGGTAATGAAGATTATATTCAATTTGTTGGGGGAGGTAAATGGAATGATTTAAATAATAGTAGTAGTTTACCTTATGTGATTGAATTTGAATATATTGTGACTTACACCTCTTGGACGTTAGAACAAACAGTTTATACTAACTCATCAGGTTATTATAGTTTTTCTCAATCAACAAATCCTGCAACTGAATGGTACATTCAAATTGATATACCAACAACAGTAACAAATATCAGTAATACTGATGCGATTTCAGCCAACAATAAAGTTATTAGTAGAACATTTAACTCATTAGATTATTATCGATATGATGTTAATAATGATGGTATTATTACAATAACTGACGTGTATTATATCTACATGAAAAAAAGTGGAAGATTCTCCACGTGGGGAGGTTCATTACCTAATACAAGATTACTAACACAAAGCCAATATAATACAATAAACTCCTCAACTTCTGACCTAAGGTCTACATATCCAGGTACTTCATCAATCACGATAAGTACTCCAACAAGTGGGGGAAGTTCGAGTTATTATTTGATTAATACAGGGTACTCAAATAGTTCAATACTTAGTTATTAAACTATTTATACATAAATAAACTAAATTAAAAATTAAAACAAATGTTATTAAAAAAAGGCTCTAACAGTGATGATGTAAAAAAATTACAAGAGAAGTTAGGTTTGGCTGCTGATGGTATTTTCGGTGCTGGAACTGAAGCTAAAGTTAAAGAATGGCAAGCGGCAAATGGTTTGACCGCTGACGGTATTGTTGGTGACGGAACTTGGGGAAAAATGTTCGCAGGTGCAGTTATCAAAGAAGATGTGGTTATCCAAAAGGCAGGACCATTAAACATTGATAAATTAAAAGGTCATGTTCCTGATTCGGTTATCGCTCAGATTCCTGAAACAGCTGCGAAGTTTAATATTACAAACAACTTAAGACTAGCTCACTTCTTGGCACAATGTGGTCACGAGTCAGGTGGTTTTAAAGCGGTATCTGAAAACTTAAACTATTCTGCAGATGGATTGAAAAAAATCTTCCCTAAATATTTCCCTGGTAATCTTGCTGAATCATATGCAAGAAACCCTGAGAAAATCGCTTCCAAAGTTTATGGTGGAAGAATGGGTAATGGTGATGAAACAACAAAAGAAGGTTTCAAATTTAGAGGTAGAGGTTACATCCAATTAACAGGTAAGGCAAACTATACAAACTTTGCTAAGTTCATTGGTGAAGATACAGTTGCTAATCCTGACTTGGTTGCAACAAAATACCCATTAGCTTCTGCAGCATTCTTCTTTGACTCAAATAAATTATGGTCTATTTGTGATAAAGGAGCGGATGATGCTACAGTAACTGCGGTTACAAAAAGAGTGAACGGTGGAACTATCGGATTGGTTGATAGAATCAAACACTTCAAAGAGTATTACAACTTACTTAAATAAAAAGAAACCCTCACAGAAATGTGGGGGTTTTTTATTATCTCTCAAAATAAAATACAACATCAATGTTATTTTCAGTTAGTAATCCAAAATCTCGAGCCAACCTATAGTTCGGTGTGTCTCGTTCCAACCTAACTAAAGACGTTCCTACAATCTTCCTGAAGTCCTCAATGGTGAATGTACTCTTCCATTTATTACATCTCCCACAAGAAGGTAAGAGGTTATCCATATCATTGGTACCTCTTTCCCTTTTATAGTGTTCCAATTGTTTATCCGTATGATTTCTAAATAAAGGTTCTTTATGGTCGATTTGCATTTGTTTTATTGTGATGTCATTACCACAATATGCACAATGTCCGCCACATTTATTATAAACCTCTTCTCTATTAATTTTCATATCTTAATCTAAAGAGTTTGGGTAAAATAATAAAGTTGGGTTCTTCTTTTGTATTTCTGGTACATCACCTTGTAATGACATAATCTTATTAAAAGTCATAACATCAAATCGTTTAGTAATTAAATGATATCCGCTTTTAGTTGGAATGACCTTAATTACTTTTGGGTCATAATCATAAGTCACTTCCACAGAACCATCTGACTTATGTAAATGAGTTTCATTTACTATGTCTAACGGTTTGCAACCATTATTAATGAGTTTCATAATTTTCATTAATGCGTTTTCATCTTTCATATCAACATCAACAATCCATCGTTTTTCTTGAGTTTTGATTTGACCTACAACCGAATCAAATAACCCTTTTTGATTGTGTTGTCCGTTTTGTATACGTTGAGCCAACTCGACCATCATATTTAATGAAACATCGAAGTGATTTTGTTTTTGGACGTGGATATATGCACGAGCCTTAAACATCTCACAAAGTTGTTTAATCTCATCATACCTACGTTCAAGGTGGTCAATACTTTCAATACAATAAGTTTTAATAGTCCTTACTGATTGATGATTATCTC